>Ga0182021_10000796_pt1 | contig 35182 bp, 26 predicted proteins | sample 612E3MmetaG_FD_120493 | JGI IMG/M metagenome (GOLD analysis project Ga0182021, IMG submission 120493) | Permafrost microbial communities from Stordalen Mire, Sweden - 612E3M metaG (Illumina Assembly) | ecosystem: Environmental > Terrestrial > Soil > Wetlands > Permafrost | place: Sweden...
GGAATGTACCTCCGGAGTAGCACCAATGGCTTCAGCCAGAATCGTGCCGGATGGCTTCACGGCGTAGGGGTGTGATTCCGAGCCGATGTAGACGGCTCCGATCTCGCGTGGATCGATGCCTGCACGGACTATGGCCTTCCTGGCTGCCTCCACCGACATGGTGATCGTGTCCTGATCAGGACTTGGGACGGATTTTTCTTCCAAGCCGAGACCACGCTTATAGCTGGGCGCGTCCGCGCCCCAGATCTTGGCGATCTCCTCGACCTTGATGCGGTTGCGTGGGATGTAAGCCCCGTAGCCGATGATACCGGCCATTGATTATCCTCCTATAGCGTGCTGTCGACAGATTGAACGGACAGTAACACACTCCACATTTCTGATTATAAGCACGTTTGCCTCGGGCATGCCACGGTCATTTTTAATCTCTGCCGCGGCTCAGACAGGCTCTCAGAGAGATCAAACTGCTGAAGCCGACGCTTCTTGGAGATTCTTTGAGTACTTCGAGCCTTTGAGGATTCCGCTGCCTTCCGGCCTTGCGATCCGGTTTTCAATAAGGGCCAAAAAATTACTAAAAATTGAATATTGAAGATGTGACCCCGCGACTCTAATCTAATTTGATGAATCGAGATGCGTGGAAGCGATTGATCGCCGATGCGGGCAGATTCACCGGGGAAGGGAACTACCCGATCCCCGCGTACTCCGAGTACATGCCGGCGCCCCAGATAGGAGCCAATCCATACTTGCGCGGTGGCACGAGCTTTTTCGCCCAGGACGATCCCTGGGGCTGGCCGCTTACCGAGTACGAAGAAGCTTTTCAGCTTGCGCCTGGGCTGCAGTCGATCGCGAACCAAATCATAACCGCGCTTGTGCGCCTTGCTCGGGGAAAGCCGTCTCACGGCATTGCGCGCGCCAACCTGATTGACAATCCTTATTGGTCCGGAGAATTGGCGGAGCGAGCGGGCAAGCTCGGGCACGAGCGTTTTGTGGTTTTTCTGCCGCTGGCGCTGTCGCGCACGCAAGACGACAAAGGCCGCATCCGCTGGACCCTTTTCGGCGGCAGCGAGCAGGGGCCGTCCCGAGCGTTCTGGAAGGGGTTTTATAAACAGCCCGAAAAGGAACTGCCTGCCGAGAAAGCGCAGGATTTTTTCCGTGGGCTCATGGCCGACGTGTACGGGGTGAATGTCGCAAATGATGCCGATCTCTATAGGGCCGGCTTTCGCATTTATCCGGGCGATGATGCTGCCGCGCTCCCGAAATGGGCTGCGTCCTATCTTTGGACTGCCAGACACTCTCTTGCGGGTGTGAAATATCTATTAACCTTCACAGCTTTTTCAGAGCTGCCGGAAGCAGTGCGGCGCGCCTACCTGGAGGGCAACCTACACCTGCTGCCTTTTCCAGGCAGCATGCTGTTCTGGGGCGCGCCGGCCTATCGCCGCCTCCAGGAAGAGCTTCCACTCGCACAACAGATTCCTTTGCTCCATGGCGTGGCGCGGCATGAGGGACCGCATGGACTGCGCGTTCCTCAGTCAGGCTGGCTCCACGAGCCCGGCCCCGGACACGAGGAAGCGCCCGATTTGCAGGGACTGTTGCGCAATTCGTACATCCGCACTCACCGCTGGGCGCGTGTGCATCGTCATGAGGATGAAATCGCCATTTTCGCGCGCGAGGACAAGCTGGTCCACGTGTTGTTCAGCGCGCAGCCCAACGACGTCGAATTGTACGGCAAGCCGATGGCCCGCAACGTGCAGATCTGGACTCATGACTTCCGGCTTCTTTTGGATGGGCCCCGCGCATCCGCGGAAGAAATTCGGCGGGCGATTCGAGCCATTGGCGCGGGCGGCCTGTTCGGTTACAGATTTCAGTATCCGGCCATGCGTGTCGGCTTACATGAAGTCTACTGGCAGCGGCCGCTCGCCGCATATTTGCAGCGGCATGAAGACACCCCCGCTCTGCTCAAAAATGCTCCAACAGGTTACCTAACAGCATATCCTGTGGCCGACATCGACATCGGCCGGCCGGTCGAGCTCTGGCCCCGGATACTCAATCGCAAAGAACACATGGAGGCAATCCGGCTGTTCGACCGCCCGGAGGACGGGCATCCTCACAAAACCGCTCTGAACGTTCGCAAGATACTCGATGTGGCAGCAGCGTCCGGATTGAAGCACTTGCCGCGCGGCTTTGCGCGCCGGCTGCTGAATGTGGGACCGCACGAATCGCTTGAGGATTGGCTTGGATCTCTGCCCGCCCGCGCGAACGATCCAGAGAAAGCCCGCGCGCTGGCCGACGGCCTGCTCCGGTTGCTCGACTCCGCGGGCGAACCCTCACACGCGAATGCCCGCCACGCGGCCTTCGAGCCGCTGACCTTCGGCTCCACCGCGAATAGAACCTTTGAGACCCGATACTGGAACACGATCCGCGGACTGGCGGAGGGCGAGTTTCTCAACAAGTGTAACGCGGATTGCGTACACGATCAGGCTACCCGCGAACGGCTTCGCCATCATCACCGGGATCTCGAAGCGCTCGGGGATTTTCTTCTTGCTTACTATGCAAAGATCGCGACCGACGGCGGTCTGGGCGGCAAGGCTCTGATCGGAGAGTTGCCGTTCCATTGGGGCACAGACTTCGATTTCAACTGGTCAGGCGGCTGGCTCGAAAATCAGCAGGGCCGCACGCACGAACGCAACCTGCTGTTCGGCATTCCAGGCCGCGATCGCAGCCGGGCCGTGATCATGGCGGACCATTACGACACGGCATATATGGAGGACGTATACTACGCGGCGCGCGGCGGTTCGGGCGCCCGGATTGCGGCGGCGGGGGCCGATGACAACCACTCGGCAACCGCGGCCCTGATGCTTGCTGCGCGTGTGTTCTGCCGATTGAGCCGCGAAGGCAAGCTCGGTTGCGACGTCTGGCTAATTCACCTGACTGGAGAGGAGTTTCCCTCCGATTGCATGGGCGCGCGCCACTTGAGCAGCCTGCTTGTGGAGGGGGCGCTGCGGCTTCATCGCAGCGGAGGACGGGTGGACGATCTTTCTCCGGTGCGCGTGCAGGGCGTTTACGTTCTCGACATGGTGGCGCACAACAACGACCATGCGCCCGACATCTTCCAGATTGCACCCGGCGTCGGCCCCGAATCTCTTAGATTGGCCTATGAGGCTCACCTGGCGAACGAATCGTGGAATCGGCTCACGCATGTCTGGAACCGGCGCGTCTCGAGACGCGGCCGCGGACGGGGCCAGCGTGGCGCTGACGATCGCACCATCCCTGCGATCGCGGCGCATCCGGTGCTGAACGGCGAAGTTCGACTCAACTATGATCCGCGGAGCACGCTCTATAACACGGACGGCCAGGTTTTTTCGGACGCGGGCATTCCGGCCGTGCTCTTCATGGAGAACTACGACATCAACCGCACGGGCTACCATGATACTCACGACACTATGGCAAACATCGACCTGGATTACGGGTCCGCGCTTGCTGCGATCGCCATAGAATCCGTGGCCCGCGCCGCCTGCGTCACTCCAGTGCGCGGCTGATTAAGATGGTATACGAATCGGAGGCGAGACCTATGCTTCCTGGTTCGGCAGACGGGCAAGAGGCGAGCTACGGTTTTCCAATTGCGAACAGGTACCAATTACCCTTTACGTGCTTAAACACGAACCCTGGCCGGATTTCTCTTGGATGTTCCAATGAATTCTTCTGAGGGGCTAGAGGCTGAATTGAATAGGCATACCCCTCGTCGTCAACCAGCTTTAGCTCGTTATAGAATGGTAGCAAGAACACCACCCCAGGATATTCGGGAAGTCGCATCAGCCCGCTTTTTAATCCGAGTGCGCGAAAAATTTCGCGATATTGATCCCAACGATCCTTGGAAAACCTAGGCGTAGGCTCATCTATCGGCTTTCCATTGTTTGTATCGAGCTTATAGAAATCAGTGGCGATTCTTGCTACCAGAGGATCCTCATCTGCCATTTTGATGAGCTGATCAAATAATGGTTGCGATTGCAGTAGGGGCCTTTCCAAATCGAAATCACGCGGGTGGTACGCAAAAAACAAATCGCAACCGGTGGTGGTCAATAACATCAGAGGGACCCAGATCATCCCGAATAGCGCTCTGGCCAGCCTACTCACCATGTTATTTTCCTCGGCATGCGATCCCTCCACACCTCCGCACGGTGACAAAGGGCAATAGCCGTGCCATCTGAAGCGCGCGGCTGGATCTTTTCATGGCAGCTTTAAATCATCCCTTTGCCCACATATATACGACCCAAAATCGGTGATGGCCTGTCACCCATTTTGCCGCCTGATCCAGCAGATCAGTTATAGAAATCCGCGAAGATATCAGAGAATCGGCACCTTGCCCCACTTGCGAATTCTTTCATCGGCGGTCATCAATGGAAGTCCGTGAATACGCGCGGTGGCGACGATGATCTGATCTGCCGGATCGTTGTGAAAATCAGGACCGAGGCGGACGCTTTCCGCCGCGATTCTGGAGGTCAAGGGTAGCACTTCGATAAGAGGGTGCCCCTCGATCTCCTCAAGCCAGACATCCGCTGGTTCGGCGATTTCGATTCGGCCGCGCGCGGCCAGCATCGCGATCTCCCAGAGGGTGATGGCGCTTATGGCTGCAGGCTTCTGCCTGCTTTCCAAGTCCCGCAGCCGCCGGATCCGGCTTTGTCCCAGGCGGCTAGAATCCAGTTGCCACCAGATGAGAATATGCGTGTCGAGCAGAATCTCGGACATTTAACGGCTGCTTTCCCAATCCTGGCTGGTGTCGAAGTGAACGATGTCGCCTTTGATTTGGACGCGACCTTTCCAGCTGCCCCGCAGAGACCGTTTGGGCGAAGATACGGGTACCACCTTGGCGACCGGGCGTCCTCGTTTGGTGATAATGAGGGTGTCGCCCGCTTCATCCACCTGGTCGAGGAGGCGGAGGCACTTCGCCTTGAATTCACTGGCCGCAAGAATAGTCTGTTTCATGCAGCCATTATAATGTGACCCAATTGACCGGTCAACTAGTCATATGTAGGCAATGTGGTTAGAAAGTGCGAATGCCATTGTGCGGACATAGCGAGCCAATGCCGACTCTCCTTGGGCATTTTCATGAGCTCCCCGCCATCAAGATGAGAATCGCGCCGCAGGCGCGGCGGAAAATAGCCGGGGGCAAGCGGAGCGTTCTCCAGCGACGCGCAGCCCCCGGCTATTATCTCGCACCACTCCGCGGTGCAAAGCTGAGGGATGCCCCAAAATCCGTTCGCATGCAACCTCTGTGACTCCTACTGACTGAATCACAGATATCGGCGATGAGCATCCAATGGGCAGCATACTCCTGGCCACGGCTTGCTGAATGCGCAATCGCCGAGATTTCAGCATGCTTTGTGCCGCGGCTGGTGTTATCCTGCTCGCGCTCCAGCGAGCAAATGGCGATGTGCCGGCCGATTCCTCGACATCAAACATATCGGGCGGCGCGCCGGCGGGATCGCGGAACAGGTGTGTGAATTCATCGTGCGCAACATCGTAAACCCTCTGGTTATTATTCCTACTTACAACGAGCGCGACAATCTCAGCCAATTGATACCGGAGATCATGAACACTGACACGCGTCTTCATATTCTCGTTGTGGATGACGGCAGTCCCGATAACACGGCCGGTGCGGTCCTCGACTTGAAAGAAAACAGCTGCGGTCCCCGGCTGCATCTGAAATCCCGCCCGGGAAAACTGGGCCTCGGAAGCGCCTACGTCCAGGGATTCAAGTGGGGCCTGGCGCGTGGATACGACTTTCTCATCCAGATGGACGCGGATTGGAGCCACCAGCCCAAGTACCTGCCCACCATGATTCGCCTGGCGGAGAGCGCCGATTTTGTAGTCGGCTCCCGCTACGTGCCTCATGGAGGCACTCCCAACTGGGGAACCGGAAGACGTATGTTGTCGAAGTTCGGGAACGTCTATGCACGATTTCTGCTCGGCGCGGATATGGCTGATTTTACGGGCGGATTCAACGGCTGGTCAGGCGACGTCCTTAAGAAAATCAATCTGGACGCCATTCGCAGCGATGGATACAGCTTTCAGATCGAATTGAAGTATCGAGCCCATCAGCTTGGCTTCCGGCACGTAGAATTCCCGATACTTTTCGAGGAGCGCCGAGGCGGAAAGAGCAAGATGTCGGCGGCGATTGCTCTGGAAGCGTGCTGGCGCGTGTGGGAACTGCGCTGGAAAAAGGCGCCGCACGCTCAACAAGCGGCAACTCCCTGAGATCTGCTACTAGCGATTCCGGATCAGCACGCGATCCAGCACCGCCAGCATGCGCGTGCCTCCCAGCTTCAGGCCGGCCATCTGGTCCGCGGGCACCAGGGCGAACACCCTGCCATTGCTTTTCCAAAGATTTTCAAATTCCCGATCCATAAGAACAATTTTCGGTGCATCCTGAAACTTCATTCCCGGGATAAGAGCGTAGGCAATGCCATGGGCAACCTCCACGCGCAAAGGCGCGTAGAAGTTGAGCGAGTTTGCCGATTCGTAGTCGCCGATGACTACCAGATGATCACCGGGTTGCGCCTCGTGAGAGACGGCGAGCGCGAATTTCTTGGAGGAGATCAGATCCTCGCAAATCACGAGACTCCAGTGAGTCATGGCGCACACAATCATCATGGCGGCCGCCATACTCATGATTGCGTGGAGGCGTGCGTGCCTGCGTTCAAAGGCCGCCGCGAGGAGAAAGCCGGCGGCGAGCGCGACGATTGTCACCCCTGCGGGTTTGCAGAGCTCACGCATGATTGCAACCGGCATATCAGCCAGGATGCTGTAATCGGTTTGTGCGACAAAATCACTGCGGGTGGATGACAGGTTTTCGAAACCGCGTCCGGCGGTGAGGAACCAGATTCCGGCGCCGATCCCGGCTGCCAGTATCAACACGCCGAAAACGGCAAGTCCTCGGAACGCCCACTTCACCGATCTGCTTTCACCCGTCCGGCCCAGCGCGATCCCAACCAGGAGCGACAGAGCCGGGAGCACTGGAAATACGTAATGTTCCAGCCTCCCCATTATGGAGAAAAAGCCCAGGATGACGAAAGTCCAGATCAGGGCTAGCCTAACCAGCGAGCGCTGGTTAGGATCCGCCGGTTTTCGAATCGCCGCGAATGCCGCGGGAAGAAACGCGGTCCACGGGAAGAACCAGACGGGGATTAGCGCCCAGAACATTGGGAGCGACATGGACCACAGCACCGGCGGATCATGCTTGCCAATGAAACGCAGGAATTGTTCATTAACGAAGAAAGCCCAGAGAAAGCCCGGATTTCGAATGGCGGCGAGCACATGCCAGGGCACCGCCAGAACGAAGAATAGCAAAAGGCCCGGCGCCAGGTGCAAATCGCGCCAACGAGGCCGCGCGCGGGCAATCAAAAAAAAGATCGCGACGATGCCGACTGGAAAGGCCAGGCCGACCAGGCTCTTGGTCAGGACAGATCCGGCCAGTGCGGCATAGAACAGGAGCGCATGGTGCAGGGAATGACGCGAGTCCAGGTACCAATTGAAGAACGCGTACATCGCCAGGGCGACGAAAAGCACCAGCCAGATGTCGTGGAGCGCCTCGCGCGTAAAAAGGTAAGTTCCTGTTGAACAGGCGATGCACAGCCCAGCGGCAATGGCCGCGCCCGCCCCGGCGGCGCGCCGGGCCATAAGAGTGACCAGCAAGACAAGCGCAATCACGGCCAGTGCGGTCGGCAGTCGCAATGCAAACTCGTTGACTCCAAAGAGCCGCATGCTGGCCGCCGTCACCCAATACATCAGCGGTCCCTTTTCCAGAAACCGGACTCCATTCGCGTAGGGCGTCACCCAATCGCCGCGCACGATCATCTGCTGCGCCGCCTGCGAATAATATCCTTCGTCGTAATCGATCACCGCGCGGCTGGCTGTCGAGGGAAGATAGATTGCCGCCGCCACGACCAACGGGATAAGCAATGCCAGTCGAGTCGATCTGATGTCCGACAATGCCTGCATCACGTAATGGATCTCCTGGAATCTTCAAACCGTGGCTTCAGGCGGCGACCCGATGAATTGACGGAAATGCCTGGATTGGTTCTTTGATGCATCATGCCCGGCGACAATCCGCGAGTATATCTATATTGAGAAAGCTGCAAGAGCAAGCCAAATCCGGCTTAAGGGTTGAACCCCGCCATGCCCCTTGGGTATAGTCATGCTAGCATCAGATCGACGGGGCACATGCCGTGAACGTAGTTGAGGCTGCCAGCTTTGCATATGCAAGCCTTCTCGCGAACAAGTTGCGGGCTGGCCTTACCATGCTTGGCATGACCATAGGAACCGCTTCGATCATCCTTGTAGTTACGATCGCACTCACCTCTCGGGAATATGTGCTGCAACAGATCGAGGGTGTGGGATCCAACCTGATCTATCTTTATTACGAAGCGGGGTCAACGGTCTCGGGGTCCAAGACGCGCTCGGACGATTTGACGCTTGCGGATCTTCACGCGGTGCAGGAACTGCCCGGCGTCGCCAATGCCACCGGCATTGTTGTTAATCATGATCGGCTGTTCCTGCGCGGGCAGGAGAGGGAAATCACCGTTATCGGCACCACGCCCGACTATGTCAGAGTGAGGAACCTACGCATCCTTTCGGGCAGGTTTTTCGACGCTTCTGATGAACGGTCGTTTAACAAGGTTTGCCTGCTGACAGAGGACCTTGCGCGGCAGCTTTTCGGCACCCTGGATGTCGGCGGTAGAAGCATCAAACTTTTCCAGGTCAAGTTTGAAACCATCGGCGTATTTCGCGAAGGAGTCGAGACCTTCGGCACCTCGGAGGTTTCTACCTATTCGGCCCTGATACCGATCACTATCATGCAACAGTTTGTCAGCAGCGACAAACTGGACGAGATTTATGCGTCGGCATTTCACAATCAGACCGTGCCGCTGGTGACGCAACGAATCGAGCACCTGCTGGCGGTGCGGCACCGCGCAGGAACATCGTACCGAGTAGAAAACCTGACCGAGATTCTGCGCGCAGCCGGACGCATCGCGACCGCCATCACAATCGTGCTCTTTTTGATCGGCACCATCTCTCTCGTGATCAGCGGCATCGGCATCATGAACATCATGCTCGTGTCGGTCACGGAACGGACGCGTGAAATCGGCATCCGGATGGCGATGGGCGCGCGCCGCAGTGAGATTCTCTTCCAATTCCTGACGGAAGCCGTTTTTATGGCAAGCGTGGGGGGCGGTCTGGGCATCGCGCTGGGCGTTTGCGGGCCGTTGGCAGCCAATTGGCTCGCCGGCTTTGTAATTCCTATTTCCTGGGTCTCGATTCTGCTGGCGTTTCTGATGTCTTTCACTGTCGGCATTATTTCCGGGCTTGTTCCGGCCAATCGCGCGGCAAAACAGGATCCATCGGAAGCGCTGCGCTATGAATAGGCGCGCCCAGCTCCCGCTCGCCAGCGTCATGGGTGGATCATTCTTATGATTTTTGCCGATCCCATGGTATTCATTTCAGCATAGAGAACGCAAAGTACAATCCAAGGAGGTTCCGATGCCAAAGAAGGCTACGAAAGCAGATGCCGAGCTCATTCTCAAACTCTACGACTTGCGCCGGGAAGCCGAATTGCGCAAGGCTCGCAACTGGTGGTTTGCGGAATTCTGGCCTGAGAGTGCCGATGACTTCATGAAGATTGCAATGGCTCTCGGCACGCAACAGAACAATTGGCTGCGCCAGGTCGGCGGATACTGGGAAATCGCGGCCGCTTTAGTAGTGCACGGCACGCTGAACGAAGACCTGTTCCTGGAGCTGTCATTCAGCGGCGAGATGTTCATGGTCTTTGCCAAGATCCATCCTTTCTTGAAGGAACTGCGTGGGCGCATGCAGAGTCCGCATTTCTTAAGCAATGTCGAGAAAGTGATCAATAGGTCGAAGGCGGGCCGCGAAAAACTAAAGTTTTTCGAGGAGAGAATGGCAGCGCGGCGCAAGATGGTGAAGGAAGCCGCGGCCAAAGCGAAATAGTATCCGACGCAACGAAATTGGGGACAGTCACCTTTTTTCGCCATCTCACCGCGAATCTGCCGAGATACTCCGAGCGAAAAAGGGTGACTGTCCCCAATTTCGCCCGGATGAATCCAGCCGGGATTGATGGTATCGTTTGTTTAATGCAACCATGAGAAGTGTGCGACTCAATTAATTGGAGGAGATGCCATGAACCGTTTCGGAATCACGCTCATTTGCGTTGCTATCGCCGCCCTGATTATCGGCGTAGCGTCCCTTCCCGCCCAACAAACCCGTGTCAGCCCGCACGAAACCATCAGCGCGGTCATTGACGGCAACCGTGTCACCGTCGTCTATGGGCGTCCTTATAGCAAAGATCCCAAGAGTGACAACATTCGAAAGATCTGGGGGACTCTTGTGCCCTACGACCATTGGTGGAGGCTCGGCTCAGACGAGGCGACGACGCTGATCACTCAGCAGCCTATCATGATGGGGGAAACAACCGTACCTGCGGGTGCTTATACCCTTTATATGCTCCCGGTAAAGGACGGCCCTTCCAAGTTGATCATCAACAAACAGCTTGGCCAGTGGGGTTTGACTTACGACGATAAACAGGATTTGGCTCGGGTCGACTTGAAAATGGACAGCGTCACGACACCGGTGAACCAGCTGACGCTTGCCGTTGAACGCAACCCTGGAGGTGGCGGCATACTGAAAATTACATGGGAACAGACTCAGTTCTCGCTGCCATTTACCGTCAAGAAGTAAGTCCGGGCAATAAATGGCATGAGTCCTAAGAGCGACAGACATCTCTGTCGCCCCTGGCCGGGGCTCTTGAATTGCTGACGCTGCTTATTCCTGGCTGCGTTACGGGGCCGCTGCCCCTTCGCTTGCCCGGAGCTACTGTCTCTGGCCACTACGTGGCCAGCCATGACTTGTTGCTTGTGCATAAGGTTTCTGGAAACTTTCTTTACGGTGGGGAGGGTTCTGCCTGTTCACGCCTGCGAGCCTCGCGTATGAGAATGGGATACAGCCAGGACCGAGGTATGTTTCTCAACAGAAATGCCAGCGCCCGGTAACGCCATCCCGGTACCACCAGCCATTTGTCGTTTTCGAGCGCCCTCAGCGACCGTGACACCACGAATGCGGATGTCATCCAATATCCCCGATTGGGCATGATAGTGTCCCGATCGAGACCCAGAACGTCATGGAATTCCGTGTAGGTGTATCCTGGACAGAGTGCCTGGATGCGCACCGCGGACCCAATGCCGCGAAGTTCCAGATGAAGGCACTCGCTGAATGCGATCATCCAGGCCTTGGTGGACGCATAGCTGACATGGCCGGGTAGGCAGGCAAGTCCCGCCACGGAAGAGACGTTGATGATGCCGCCCCGGTCACGCGCGATAAGCCCGGGGAGCGCGGCGCGTGTGAGGCGGGCGGTTGCGAGCACATGGACGCGGTACATGTTGTCGTCTGCCTCGACGACCGCCTGATGGAATTTGCCCAATACGCCAAATCCGGCGTTGTTGACGAGCAATGCGAGCCGCTCTTCCGCCGCAATCCGCCTGACTACGCGCGCCACATCCTCATCACGGGCGAGGTCGGCAGGTATTGCTTCGGCATCGATGGAATGTCTGCCGCGCAGTTCTTCCGCAAGCTTGTTCAGTCGCTCCTTGCGCCGCGCGATCAGGATGAGATCATACTCGCGGGCGGCGAGCGCCCGCGCAAACTCAGCTCCGATTCCGCTCGACGCTCCGGTCACCACCGCAACAGCTCTAGTCATATGATCTTTTCACTCCGCAGAATTCTTCTATGTGCAGGCCTCCGGCCCTTTAGAGACCGGCATGGAACGCAATTGGGGACAGGTCACTTTTGTCGCCATCGTTTCCCAATTCGACCGAGATTCTTCCTGCGACAAAAGTGACCTGTCCCCAATTGCTTTTGCCGGATCATCGCAAGCAAGGCTTATCTATTTGAGACAGGGTTCTTCGATACGCTCAAATCCACCCAGGTTGTTGTCTGCTTCAGTGGGACAAGAAACGCGCCGCGCTCGCTTTTCAGCTGTGCCGTCGGTTGATAAGTTCCCATGCCGCCGGCCTTGAACGGCTGCTCTATCCTCAAGCGCGCGACGGGGGTGTATTGATTGGCTGGGGACAACCCGACGCGCACGGCAAGAGTTGACGAGTTGATCTCGATGGCGTCAAACATGCTGGCATCGAGACTCAGCCACAAGCCATAGGATGCAATGTAGACGCGCATGCGGAAGGAGTCGCGCGGAGTCACTTTGATCGCGGTCCCGCTGATCTGTACGTTGCCGCCGAATGCCAGCCACTTGAATTCCGGGTGATTGACAATGTAGGTTGCGGTGTTGAACGCGTGTCCGAAGAAATTCGGACCGTAGTCGCCCGTGTAATAGTCAAAGCGCAGTGTCGAAGGGAAGGCGTGGAACGCGGCCGAGGCAAACCCCTCCTGGTCTATGTTCGTGAGCGCTCCCATCGTGCCGCCGTAGCCGACGCGCAGCAGATGAAAGTCTTGAGGATGATCGCGATATTCCGAAAGCAACGGAATCGCATTGATGCCCGAGCCATAGTGATGCAGCTGGCGCTCGACGCGTGACGTGATGCCGGGATAGCCGGCATAGAGAAAATCCCAGTAGCGGCGCGCGCTGCCGTTATATCCCCAGCTTGGAATCGCCGGATCGTAGCCCAGAATCGCATCCAGCGTCACATCTGCCTTATCCTGGTAACCGAAGTATTTCGTCCAGGCGTAGACCTCTTCCTGTCCTGTAGAATCCCACGGCATTTCGCTCCCGAACGGATATGCCTGCTCTTTCCACAGATCCGCGCGCGCCTTCATATCCGCTTCGAGCTTGTCGGCCTGTTCCGTCCAGGCCTCCCGCTTGAGATCGAGCAGGATCGCGAGAAAAATATCTCCCTCCATTTGACCGAAGGGGACCATTCCGCGCCGTCGATCACTCGCATATTGGGTCATCGCCATGCTGGTCTCATAGGCATTCTTGAGATACCAATCCCACGGGTGATTGGTGACCAACCCGACGTAATTCCGAGCAAGTCGATAAAGCGACCAATAGGCTGCCGCGACGTGCGGATAATCGAAGGAGCGGTTGACGGAGTCTGCCTGCTTTTGATCCCAGCTGGTCCAGCTTTTCCAGTCGAAGGCGGGATTGTAATACTCGGAAGGCATTTTGTCGGGTGCGTAGTAGAACATGCTCTTGCGCACGCCGTACTGCGTAGGCCCGTCCTTATAATTGATGCCGCCATAGAGCACGCCGTCGACGAACTGCTGGTATTTTTCCAACTCCTCTTTGTTGGGTTGGCCGAACTCTTTCATCGCTGCGGCGAGCCACGAGCCAGCGCCGCCTTCATCTCCGAGCCCGGCGATCCAGACGCGCGGATCCTGCATGAGGATCCTGCCGGCCTTGCGGTCATAGCTCATGACGGAAGGGCTGCGGTGGAACGGATCATTGGTATCGACGAACCATTGCTTCGTAGCCAGGAACCGCCCCATGTCGGCCACCGCGTCGGCTGCCGGCTTGGTAACGCGATAACTGATCGCCTGAACCAGGTTGTCGCTGTATGTGATTACGAGGCGGGAACTGCCCCACGTTTTGCCGCGTAAAGTATAGGCAAACCAACCGCCGAAGGCGGGCGCATCCTTGGTGATCACCATGGAACCCGGCGGCTCGACGGTAATTGACCGGACGGCTTTCGGGTATTTGAGAAACAGGCGGGCGTCAATGTCCATGGGAAGCACGTAGCCCGGAATGCCGACGGCCACGGGCCTGCCGGAATCGGCGAGCGTCTTTTCGATGGACCGAATTTCGGGCGAAACGATGAACCTGACGCCGTATGTTTCTGACTGCCCTGGAGCGATCGTTACAGATGAAGGAGGATTCCAGGGATGGGCATCTTTCCACTCTGTTTCGGCAAATGCTTTGCTGCAAACCATCCAATCGTAGAAGCCCTCGAACGTGGTGCCGGGCCGCATCGGGTCGAAGAACACGGGACGGCCGGAATCGGCGGTGCGTTCATTAATTATGGGGGAGTAAGCCTCGAACGGAGTCTTGCCCTCCGGCACAACCACGAGTGCCGGGCCATGCCCGTTGAGACGGGTCACCTGCAGGTAGCCGGCATCCTCGCCGATGTACGGATCAAAAAACGAGCAGGCGGTGTGCGCCTGCTCCAGAGTGCGCCCTGTGATGATATTGTTGAAGATCATAGGAATGCCAAGCGCTCCGATTTCGATCGGCTGCCCGGTCTTGTTCTTGACACCGAAGCTGAGAGCGAGCTTCCCGTCATCGAGTCTCCAGGTGCGTGTGATCTGCAGCGGACAATCGGCGGGCAGTGTCGACGTGAGGTCAGCGGCCGCCAGCACCGGGGCGGAAACCGGAAGGGCACTGACGGCTTTACGTTCGGCTGACGTGGTGAAGTTTTGCCACTCTCCCGTTGTCCCCTTACGCAGACGTATATCGAGGTCGCCGAGATGATAGTAGCCGTTCTGAGAGCGCTGAACCAGCATGTCGCCGGGCGTGAAGTCGAATCCATTTGCGCCCTTGGGTTTGAGAGCGGCGATAGTTTGGGAAGAACGCACCAGGGTCAGCGTGAATTCCGGAGTATCAAAGTCAACCGTACCCTCGCTGAGCATTGGACCCGGTGTCGGCGGAGAAGCGTTTCCACCACGCTGCCCGGCCGCGCCTCCCAGCAGAAGCGTGAGCAGGACCAGGCCAGGCAAACAGCTGAACTTGATGCATGTGTTGCGGCAAACGCGTGCGTTCATTTCCCGGCTCCTCTCAGGACAGGCTTGTTCTCGATTCTAACATCGGATGATATCCGGCACACGCCCGTAAACAGATCCTGGCGTCTTCACGTCTTGACGTTCTGGTAGGGTACGGAAAATCTTTGTATACGATTCCATAAATGTGGTGATGCATTTCCTAGGACGCGGACTTGCGCGGATAAACACGGATCGCACAAAAACGATCCGCGTGCAAAAGAGCCCACGCGGCGCCGCAGTTTCAATTGGGAGGGGCCTGAATCCGCGAGCTGTGTTTCACGATGACGGCAAAAAGTTCATCAATCAGATCCGATGACAAGCCCAATGATTGCGCCCATTCCTTCCGTTGCAGGAGCATGTGTCTTTCGCGATCTGGATCATGAACGGGGGCGGCCTGATTCATTTTCAGTTTGCCGATCCTGCGCGCGGCTTGCATCCTGTGGCCGAGCGCGGCAAGAATCTGTTTGTCGCAGCGATCGATCTGGCTGCGCAGGTCGGGCTTCCGGGGTCTGACGAGACTGTCCGTGGTCATCTTGCGCCGGCGGCTTCCGGCCTGTTCCCACATCAGCGCTCCGCTGCCGTCTATAATAGTCTCCTGAAGCTGCGAGAGACTTCGCCGAAACCGGTCGAGCGATTCCTCGATGGCGTCTCGATTGGTTTTCAGGATGCCTTGCCACATGGCGAACTCCGAAGCCGCCAGGCGGGTCATATCGAGAAACCCGCGGCCGGCAAGCTTATCCAGCATCGCATGTTCGGCATCGCCTGCCTGTGCGGCATGCATGAGGGCCACGGAAATGAGCTGCGGCAGATGGCTGACAATGGCCATGATCCGGTCATGTTCTCCAGGATCGACAGTGATTGGCAGTGCGAGGAGATCTTCCGCAAGATCCATCAGCTGCAGCAGAGCATCCGGAGGAGTGTCGGCGTAAGGGCAAAGGATGTAAACCCGATCGCTGAAGAGGAGCGGATCCGCTGCCTCGACTCCCGCATGCTCGGATCCGGCCATGGGATGTCCTCCGATGAAATGCACATCCGGAGGCATGAGCGACTGTGCTTCTTCCATGATCCGCTTCTTGGTGCTGGCAACATCCGTGACAATCGAGCCTGGGCGCAAGTGTGGGCGCAGGCGCGCCGCCGTCTCCAGAACTGACTGGATGGGAGTTGCGATAAGCACGAGTGAACTGTCCGGCACGTGGGCTGCCAGATCCTCGATGGTGCCGACTTCATCCGCGACCGCGGCCTCGCGGATGGCGGGAATACGGGCCGGCACATCCAGACATGCCACAGACCATTCGGGCCGCCTGCGCCGCAACGCAAGGGCAATCGAGCCGCCGATCAATCCGCATCCGATGATGGTGATCTTTTTGGTTTTCATCTTAACGCGCCCTCCCAAGGCGCCGCCCGATCGTGGTTGCGATGATCCGGCAACGGTTCATGAGCACGCTGAATTCCTCGAAATTCAACGACTGAGGCCCATCGGACAGGGCCTTGTCAGGGTCAGGATGGATCTCAACCATGATGCCGTCGGCGCCGGCCGCGACGGCGGCTCTCGCCATGGAGGCTACAGCGAAATAGGTGACAGTCACCTTTTTTCGCCGGGAGTATCTCGGTGAATTCACTAGAGGAAAAAAAGAAAAAAGGTGGCTGTCACCTATTTCGCTGCCTATCGATCTCCCCGGAAGGTTCGGATCCCGACGGCGAAGCAGACGAACCCGATGGCGATCAAAAGCGCGCAGGGAAACAGCATTTCCTGAAAGGTGAAGCCGCGCCAAATGGCTCCTTCCATGGCAAGCAGCGCCCATTTGACCGGACTAAAATTGCTGACTGCAGCCATCCATCCGGGCATGAACATCAATGGCACCATGCCCCCGCCAAACATGGATAGCGGCATCATGACCGCCCAGCCCGCGCCGGCCGCGGCTTGCTCATTCTTGCCGAGCGTCGAGGTCAGCATCATGATTCCGACAAAGGCGATCGCCGTCGCCAGACCTGCCAGAATGAGCAGACTCCAGGACGCGGGTCGAACGTGGAAACACAAACGCCCGAATGCGAACAGACCGGCTTCAACTGCGAGGATGCTGGCAAAGCAGGCCAATGCCTTGCCCGCGAGCAGATGCGCGCGTGAGAGCGGCGACATCTGCAATCGTACCATCGTGCCGTGAGTGCGCTCGCTCACGATCCCGATGCCGAAAGTCATGCAGCAGCCGATGATCCCCCAGAGGATGCCTTGAGGGAAGGTGATGTCGAAGCTGTTCCGCGGCCCTTCCTGTTCCACGGAGGTGTCCTTCGTCGTAACTTCCAGAGGCTGCCAGTTGCCCATGCCGCTTCTTCCGGTTGTGCCCATCGGGTTGGCATCGATGAAATGGCCCAACTCTGAGAGGAAGTGGTCGAGCACAGGCTTGTTTGCATTTGTGTCGGGCAGCTGATGCACAGCGCCGAGCGCGTTATCGACCATGCCCTTGGATGCGGTGGGATTGGAGAGCGTATGCTGCATGTTTTCCGCGGCCTGCTTGAAAAGGAGGCCGTCCAGCATGCCGGTCTCCGCTTTCCGGCTGGGGTCGATCAGGATCTCCAGTTTGGGCGGATCTCCGTAAAACAAGTGCTCGCTCGCTGCACCGAACCCCTTCGGGAAAACCACCGCCGCCGTGCGCTTGCCATGTTTAACAAGGTTATTCGCTTCGTCACGATTTGTCTGGATGATGTCGAGGTTTCCGCCTTCCTGGAGGCTGGAGATAAATGTCCGCGATCCCGTGGTGCCGTCCTCGTCCACAAGCACGACGGAGATCTTCGCGCTGCCTGTGTCCGAGCCTGAGAAGATCAGTCCGAAGAAAACCGCCACGATCAGCGGCCAGATAAAAGTGAAAAAGAGGCCGGAACGGGCGCGGATCAGGATTCGCAAATCCTTTTGCGCGAGCGCTAGAATGGCACGCATCAGTCCCTCAGAGTTTTTCCGGTGAGATTCAGAAACACTTGTTCCAGATTCGCCCGCTCAAGCCTGAACCGGTCCATCTTGCCCGACTGGAACCGCCGGTTCAATTCGGACAGAGGATCATCAGTCTCGATCCTCTCCTCGCCACCGTTGGATTCGACGATCAAGGCCGCGCGGCCGCCCAGTTTCGCCAGCAGAGCGGGGACCGTGTCCAGAGCCAGCATCTTCCCGCGGTCCATGATTCCGACTCGATCGCAGAGGCGTTCCGCCTCCTCCATGTAGTGGGTCGTGTACACGATCGTGCGCCCGAGCTTGTGCAGCTCCAGGATTTTCTCAAAAATCGCATTTCTTGACTGAGGGTCCACTCCAACTGTCGGTTCGTCGAGCAGAACCAGCTCCGGGTCATGAATGATGGCTCCGGCAAGATTGAGCCGCCGCTTCATTCCTCCGGAAAAACCGCGCACAGGGCCACGCCGCCGATCGGTGAGGCCGACAAAATCAAGTGCCCAGTCAATTCGCCCGGCGAGAGCTTTGCCGTGAAGTCCATAGACGCGGCCGAGAAATGCAAGGTTCTCCTCGGCAGAGAGCGTTTCGTAGAGCGACAATGCCTGGGGCGCGACGCCGATGCGGGCGCGGACCTCGGGATTTGCCGGCGATCCCAGGCCTTCGATAGTGACGGTGCCGGTATCGGGGCGCAGAAGTCCCACGCCCAGATGGACCGTTGTGCTTTTCCCCGCGCCGTTCGGTCCCAGGAGGCCGAAAATCTCTCCACGTCTGATGTCCAGCGACAACCCGTCCACGGCAACTATGGAACCGAAGCATTTCCGCACATTCGCAAACGTCAGCATCGTCCCGCCCCGGCAGATATGCCTGTCAACAGCAGTTAATACGATATTACGCGGAGAAGGGTCACCTGTCGTGGATAAATAATGTCATTCCGCGTTTTTGGTCATGCCGGCTGATTACAACAAGCCCGGAATCAGCCGTTTCCTGTGCGCACAATAGTCCGAGTACGAGGAACCGAGAGCGTTATGGAGCGCGGATTCCTCTACCCGAATGCGGTATGCCACAGCGATTGAAATAGGAATCATCAAGGCGGCAATGCCAAGCCAACTGTTGAGAAATACACCTAACCCGAGAAAAGCAAGTAGCAATCCTGCGTACGAGGGGTGGCGGACATAGCGATAGGGGCCTGAATCGAACACCTTGTGATCGGACGCAATGGCGACGTTGACCGTGAACAGTGACCCAAGGCTCAAGATCGCTACCCAACGCAAAGAAAGTCCGCCGGCAAGAAAAACCAAGGCGATGATTCTGAGAGGCAAGGACGATTCTGCGATGGGGGTCAGCTCATAGCTGCTGCAGATAATGGCGAGCGTGACTGCAAACACAACGGCAATCCAAATCAGCCGCTGAGTCCCGCGGTCCTCGACGGTAACCTGCGCTGTTCGGCGAGCACGCTTGACGATTGCCAGCGCGATCTCCGAAAGTGGAAGAAGGTAAACCATCACGTGCAACGCCGTTTTGATGATTATCACAGGATTCCCATGTGCGTCGACTTGAACCGACCCGCGACACTGATCATCGAACCAATGCGACTTCTCGTCAAGCAGAACGATTGAAATCTGAATTCCGGCATTTGGATGTGATAAGTTATCGCTCAGGATGAGAAGGCGGCGTGGAATGGTAATTGCCGAAAAGCAAAATGCATTGGCTTTGGCCGAATCAGAGCCGCAGGAAGGCTTGTGGCAGTACGTTCCACCAGAGGTTGGAGCACTCGACAACCCTCAGACAGCGATTCCACGGATCGCCAAAGATGCCAACGTCGCAAAGATCATTGAAGCAGCCGTTCAGCGAATTCCCACCGTTCACACTATCCATCACGGTGATGCCAGACAAGTTTCCTCGCTTGAGCCGGAAAGCGTGCATCTCGTGGTTACCTCTCCACCCTACTGGACGCTGAAACGGTACCGTGAGGCGCCTGGGCAGATGGGACATATCGAGGATTACGAGGAATTCCTGACTGAGCTCGATAAAGTATGGGAACGCTGCTTTAGTGCTCTGGTCTCTGGCGGCAGGTTGATCTGCGTCGTTGGTGATGTGTGCCTCTCCAGGCGAAAGAACGCCGGACGCCACACCGTAGTTCCACTTCACGCATCGATCCAAGAGCACTGCCGGAAGATCGGATTCGACAATCTCGCCCCAATCTTCTGGTATAAGATTGCGAACGCGGTTTATGAGGTTGAGAACGGATCCGGTTTTTTGGGCAAGCCCTATGAGCCCAACGCAGTAATCAAGAACGATGTCGAGTTTATACTCATGGAGCGAAAACCGGGTGGATACAGAACACCAAGCGTGCCATCGCGAGTGTTGAGTGTCATTTCGACCGAGAATCACAGGGAGTGGTTCCAGCAAGTATGGAGTGGCCTCACTGGAGCTTCAACGAAGGAGCATCCTGCACCGTTCCCAATGGAGCTCGCGGAACGGCTGGTCCGCATGTTTAGTTTTGTGGGGGACACTGTCCTTGACCCCTTTCTCGGCACAGGAACCACGACGATCGCTGCGGCGAAATGGGGACGAAACAGCATAGGATTTGAGATCGACGCCCACTATTACGAAATGGCACTGAAGCGGATAAAGCGCGAGACTTCCACACTCTTCAGCAAAACGAAGATTCAAACGGGAACGGGGAAGTGACGATGTTGCCACCGACGCTCGATCAGCGCGTGCGCGATGCAGTCAAATTCTTCTGGGCGACAAGAACTGATCAGGTGCAGCGCCAGGGTTCGGCATCGGGGATGAAGGACCACGGATCGCGTGCCGCGGTTACTGGTGGCGCGCAGATGGATGGATTTGTACGATTCGTCAGGGACCTCTTGTGCGAGAGTGGCCTGCCGCTTGGCGCAATTCATCATCAAGGCCGGATCGAGATTCCGGGGTGGTATCGATCAGAAAAGAAGTGGGATTTGTTGGTAATTGTGGAGGGTCGGCTCGTTGCTGCAATCGAGTTCAAGTCGCAGATCGGTCCCTCGTTTGGCAACAATTTCAATAACCGTACGGAGGAAGCCATCGGGAGCGCCGCTGATCTTTGGGCTGCGTACCGCGAGGGTGCATTTAAGCCTTCGGCCCGACCCTGGCTCGGCTATCTGATGATGTTGGAAGACTGCTCGGCCTCAACTAAGCCTGTTCGTTCCTGCGAGCCATTCTTCAGGATCTTTCCAGAATTCATCGGATCATCATATAAGAAGCGGTACGAAATTCTACTTACTAAGCTGGTGAGGGAAAGACTCTATGATGCGGCGTGTCTCATGTTCTCCAATTCCGAGATCGGTCAGCAAGGTATTTATCAAGAGCCCTCACAAGAGCTGAGCTTCCAGAACTTTGCCGCTTCATTGCTGGGGCGAGCTAGAGCCATAGGCGGTATGCTACCTGTGTAGGTCAATTTCCACCAATTCAATGAAGTGCCGATTGGTTTCAATACGGAGTAACAATTTCATCGAAGGAGGTATCGCCCGTGAAGTATTATGCGGCTTTTTTGAGAATGCAGGATCCCGCCAAAAACCAGGAGTTTCGACCCCAACATTTGGAGTTTCTCCAACAGGGTGAAAAAGCGGGGGCCATTTTTGCACGCGGCCGTTTTACGGACGATTCGGGAGGCCTGGTCATCTACAAGGCCGACACGCTCGACGCCGCTAAGAAAATCGCAGAGAGCGATCCGTACGTTGCGAGCGGCGCACGCCGTCTCGAGATTCACGAGTGGGACGCGAAATTCCCGCAATAGATAAAAGAAACCTGCTTGTCTCCACGCAGGAGGCATGTGCCGCTATCACCCTCAGAGCGACACATCAGTCGATGCCATCAGCTGGGCGGCTGGTCTTCCTAGCAAGAAAACCGGCCATGGTTGCAAGAATCGCGGAATCCTTCGGTAGACGGGGAGTACGAAGGGGCATCCCAGATATTGAGATTAACCACGAGCTTTTCGATCAGGTGTGGTTGACCTCGGGCAAGTGAATATTCAGGATGCTGATGCTTTCCTCAAATTCTCGGCTAGACTTTCCAGCAGTGCTATCTCGGCGAGACAGATAGAGGCTGCGAACTGGAGCGAAATAGAACACTCAGGATGTTGGCCCAGGTCGCCTACCGACTGCACATGGTCCAAGAGGATGGCGGTAGCTTTGGTGACGTAGCGTGCGACGGGTTTCGAATTCTGCGTTCCCGTCATCACGCGGAGGAGACCGCATTGCGGGCCGCTTTGTCTAGGCACCTTCCGGTCTTCCATCCAGCTTCCCCGCTCCTTAGCGGAAATCCACTGCTCGATCCATGGTATCGGAATTGTGCCGTCGGGCAACTCGGCTGCCCATATCATTTTCAGCGCCCGCTCGGCGATGTTTCTGGTCCATACGATCGAATGACATGGCTCCGGTTTGAGGTCGCGGACTGCCTTCTCCACATAGCCGGCCAGGTCCGCATCCGCATCTTTGATTTGTGCGAAGCGCAGCTCGAGTAGGGCCCTGATGTTTTCGTTGTAGCGCTCGGGGTTGCCGAACAACCTCCGCATGTTCGCTACGCCTTCACCGCGCTTACGAGCGTGGTACTGCATCAGGCGGCATGAAAATCGGAGTTGGTTGCCGGAGGCGGCCACAAGGCCGCGCTCTTCCATTAGTCGCCTTCTGCGTTCTGGAATTTCGGAAAGTGGGATGTCGCGATCCGCCAGCTCGACAAGGTCGCCCTGGATGTCGGCAGGGCAGTCGTGCCAGAGGCCCTCTGTGATACTGCTCTGCTCGTCCGCCAGTTGCGCGGCGACACGATCCACCTCGCTTTTTGAGATTTTAAAATCAGCGGGGCAGGTTTCCCACAGCCGCGATGCAACCGCTGCAAACAAGACCGGAAGACTGCCGCTCCAATTCATCAGCTCTTTGCGAGCGCTGCTTTCCAGGGTGATTCCACGCTCACAGAAAGGCGTCAGCAGATCTTCCCAGTCAGAGTCGATGAAGGGTGCCACACATAGCGGCGTATCGTAAAAGATCTCCCAAAAGTCTGAGGTCCTCGACTCCGGCGTCTTACAAAGATCCTGAAGCCGACTCCGGCTGCCAGTCACCAGCCGGAGACTGCTTCTGCGGGCGAGATCCAGCATGTAATCCCATAAGTTGCGCGTCAGGGAAGCGGTTGCCAGGACACGGTCAAACCCATCCATGACACCCAGGATGCGCAGCCCGTCATCTTGCAGGATGTCCAAGACCGTTTGAATCGTTTGGCCGATTTCATCAGACTCAGGATCAAGCTCAGCGGCAAGTTCCGGTAGGACCTGTCGCAAGGCTCCTTTCAATTCCGCCGCCAGCCGCTGCTTGAAGGCATGATCCGAATCCGGCGTCGAGTGGCGCATGTCCCAATAAAATGATGTCTTGTAAGGGGTACAGCCGGGTTTGAAATATTCAGCCAGGTGTTGGAGGAGAACCGTTTTGCCTATGAACTTTGGCCCGATGACCGAAACGTGATCCGGCGTCGGTTTGATGAGGTGGCGGCATAGCTGCTCAAACAGCTTTGCTCTGCCCCGCATTGTCACCGGCTCCGTGCCCAATACAGGAAAGGGATTGGCCGTCATCGCATTTTCTCCTCGCCCTCGTGTTTGGCAATGCGCTTCAGATCTTCGAAATCGATGTTCTGCCGGATCCAATCTCCCATCAGAGGAATTGTCAGACGGTACGTGGGAATTCCAGACGTGGTGTCCAGATCGAGCATTTCGAGTTCGCGCAAAAATTCGACGTCGCTACCTATTCGCTCATCGCGCGGCACAATTATTCCAAGACGTTCGATCTCGGTCTCAAGCAGGCTTACGGTAACAGGCTCCCTGCCGCCCTCCAGCTGCTGACACAGGACCAAAATCATTTGCCGGCGCGACGTTTCCGCATAATCCCACAACGTGCGGAAATGCTCATTGTCGCGCACCATTTCGGCCGCTGCTGCGCTGACGGCGTTCAAGGTTATGGTGCGCTCTCCGGTCTCGGCGGCATTTTCAAATATCCGGTTGCACAGCGACTGGATCAGAAATGGCTGCCGCGCACAAAGTTCAATCACGCGGTCGCACGCCTGCGAGACATAAACCAGGCGGCCCTGAACCGGCTGCATGACCAGGTCGCGCGCCTCTTCCGTCTTGAGAGGTTCGATCGCGATGCGGATGCCGATGCCGAACAGAGCGGACCAATATTCCTCGCGCAACCTTTTCAAGCGCTGCGAGCCGGTCAGAATCCCCGAAATCCCCGAGTAAGTATGGAACAGATACCGGATATTCTCGGGAACCTGCGCGCTCGTCACCTGCACACGGATCCCTTCCTGCAGCTTGTCGAATTCGTCCAGCATAAGCAGGATGCGCCTGGGCTGGACGGCTTCCAGAACCGATTGCAGGTAGGATTCAAAGGCCTCGAATGGACGCTCGGTTTTGAAATAGTTGGCAAGAGCCGATTGAAACTGAAATTCGAATTTGCGCTTCGGGTCGATCGGCGGCGCATCGGGAATCCATACCGGTATACCAGCTTTGTAGACCGCGAGGCCAAGGTTCTTGGCCATGAGTCGGAACACCTCCCGCGTGCTGAGGCCCACATTTTCGCTGTCTCCCTCACCTCCTTGGAACGAGCAATTCACCGGTATCCATCCAGGAAGCATCCCTTCTCCTTCGAGCCGCTTGAGAATGGATGTCTTACCGGTGCGCCGATTCCCTTCCAGCAAGATCACATTCGCCCGATGAGTCGTCGACAGCTGACGCCGAATCCTGTCAATCACGGCAGTTCGGCCAAAGAACATCTCTTCGCGGTCGATGGGGCTGCCTACGATGTAAGGACTTGGCCCGAGGCTTTCTGCATGAGTTGTCTCTCGCACACCTACCACCTCAAGCGTCAACGGGATTTCGCCTTCCCGAAATCCGGCCACTAATCTTCCACAGTGCCAATTGACCGTGAACTCGAATTTCCCTGACGTCATCTGGGCGGGCACCTGCAGTCTAATTTGAATGGCATCCCCGGAACCCAAATAATCGGCCCGGCCGACTCCTATGCCCGGAGTGGTCTCTATTACGAGATCCCGAAGCCCTACGAGCCCGCAGTTCCGCATACTAAGCTGGACCTCCTCCTCAGCGCCGGTTGTGAGGAACGAAGGATCAACTCTCGCATCCAACGAAACGGAACCCTGGATCGCAACAATTTCGTCCTCCCAGAGTTGACCCAACCTGTTCACCAGATGCTTTACAAAGTCGCTTTTGGGGAGGTCATTGTCGAATGAATATGAAGCAAGCTTTGCCAACCACCAACCGCCTGATAGCAAGATGGCGAGGCGATCAGAGGAGGGTGGGATCTTGGAGATGCCCTTCATCGGCATGGCCAAGTTCGTCAAATCCAAATACCAATCCTGTAGCGCAGGTTCGTATTCGCGGTCTGGAAGCTCAACCATTAGGCGTATAACGGATTCTGCGAAATCATCAAGCAACTGGAGGGGCGTTTTACCCGGGGCCGACCCTTGCATGATGGCTTTGATTTCAGGCGAATTGTCCAGCCATTCCTCGATCAAATCTCCGCAAGTTGCCGATAGCGTTTTAAGAAGCGCTTCCGCGGCATCCCTGCTCTCCGAGAGAATCTTGTTGATTACAGATTCCTCTACGAAGGGCCCAGGCAGTGGAATGGAAAGCAGTTTCAAGTTTCGGACTGATAGATGCTGGATCGTGCTGCCTTGAGCGTGCCCGGCAAGCCAATTCTGAAAGCGGGCAGACCTCAGCAGACAAGCTAGGAACTGCACCGACATTACAAATCGGGGGCGAAAAACAACGATGCCCTTTGTGGGGATCGAATTCAGCGCTCCTTCATCGATAATACCGATCTTTCCCACAGTCCCCGATATCGAGATTACGATGTCTCCCGCACGTAACCGAACCCCCGGTGATGGGGGTCGTTTGGCGGTATTGGTCAGGAAAAGCGATGGCGCGCAGACTCCGAATTCCTGGATATCCCCAACGCGCAACAATCCGCCGATGACGGAGGCATCAGCGCGATCCGCGGTGGTCATCGACTTATCATACGAGACGCCAGCGAAAACCTCTCCGGCCTTGGCAAGCGGAACGACCTGCAATTCCGGATCCGCCTTCCGCAGGGAATCGAAGTATTCCTGGAGTTCTTCTTCACCAGACCGTTTAGGAATCAGTTCATAACCGCGGTCGATAAGTTGGCTGAGCGGTGTCTCCCAAAGCGAAGGGCTGGGCCTCCAGCCCTTAAAGGCACACGCTATGCGGCTGGCTTCCCGTCTGGCAGCCTCCGCCTGACGCGATTGGGAGAAGGTCGCTGTCGGGGCCTCGAAAGCGGGACCTTCTGATTCCTTGATCAGGCCGGCTCCTTCTTCAACACCCAGGCGCGGGATTGACTTTTCTCGCTCCTTGATGGAGGATTCCGCCAACATGAAACGGACCGTTTTCGTGGGCTTATCACACCGGAAAACAACGATGGAGGATTTGATGGACTTATAAGGCATCAAGAGTGCCGGCGGGAGAGAAATGACTCCTTCCACGCGGAAATTCTCCAGGAGGTCCTTTCGCACCAGACGTTCCGGTCCCGTTCGGAAAAGGACACCTTCGGGCAAAAGAACTATCGCGCGGCCTCCCGGACGCAGCGCCGCCATGATGTGCTGCAAAAACAAACCTTCCAACGTCGGAGTGGGAACGGACAAATGCTGAAACCGTTGCGAAGTCCGATGCCCCCATGGTGGGTTGGCGATGATGCAGTCGAAGCCTTCCTTGGAACGGCCTCTGCCAACCTGCCGCTCCAGAGCATCGTGGCACTCTAGACCCGGATGATCGACGCCGGCGAGAATCACCCGAGCCAGACCGATGGTGTAAACGGCAGGGTTGATCTCCATGCCAAAAATATTTTCGGACTGGACGCTCCTCCATAAATTGGCGGATTGCCGGCTGACAGCCTGCCGCAGACGGCGGGCACAGGCAGCGAGAAGGCCTCCGGTCCCGAAGCACGGATCGTAGATGCGCTCTCCCGGCTTTGGATCCGCCAGTTCGACCATAAGTTCGACAAGCACATCCGGCGTGTAAAACTCGCCGGCAAATCTGGCTTCGGCAAGGCTCTCTCGCAAAACCACTTCAAGCCAGTCGCTCGCTTTCCGCCGACCTTCCGGGATCTCCAATGAGAGGGCACAAACCCAATCCATAAGCCGGTCGAGCAGAGGGCTGACGTCTCCGCGAATCGCCTGTTCGAGCGCGGGCAGGACACGCTGCACCCGTCCATTCAGTCTTCCAGCCCCCAGGTCACGCAAAGCGGGCAACAATTGAAGTTCCAGAAACTTCAGCAGCTCCGCTCCACGAAGCCCGGACCACTTGTGCCACCGGAGAGCTTTAGGAAAGGAAGGCTCGATTTCGCTGTCCTCAAAGGAAGCAATCGCCTCCTGCCCCTCCTCATAATGGTCCGCCCAACGCAGTATTATCAGTGCGGCCAAGGCCGCCATCATATTCGGCTGTGCCGAGGACAGCTTCTCCTTGCGGATGAGAGCAATTGCCTCGCGGACATCATCGCTACTGCCGGTTTTAAAATCTCGATTCATGATCCTACCTAAAGCTCCCCGGCAAATGCTTTTTGCCGTATGGACCGCTGTAACACCTGGCAACGATGCGCTGGCTCGGGTCATACATGGATTCGCCGACAAGGTTGACACGGCCGGGGCCGATGAAGACCTGCCGCTCCCAACTCCACCCTGCCTTCTTGAGAGCGGGCTCGATCAGTTCACGGCATGTCAGCGATTCGTTGCGGCTCATCCAGCAGATCCTTTCAGGGATGTTTGTAGCAATTTCTGTGCCAGAGTTACGGGGCGTCGTTGGCAGTTCTCACGCCATACTTATGCATCCAGTTAGAGAATGTCTGGTAACTCGGGAGCCCCACTAACTCCGCGGCTCTCGATTTGTTTCCATGGGCTTCTTGAAGCGCTCGTTCAAGGTAGTGCCTGACCACTGTTCCTATTATCTTGGGAAGCTGCATGCCCTCGGCCAGAGGCCGATCCAAGATCGGCATGGGAGCGGAGGTGATGGCCGGCAATAATGATTGGCGGATGTCCTGCTCGTCGATTGTGGCACTGTCTGACCAAATCGCCGCTCTGAGGAGGGTGTTGTAAAGCTCTCGGATGTTCCCCGGCCAACGATGTTGAAGCAGGAGATTTCTCGCTGACGCAGATAATTCCCTGTCTTTGTAGCCGGGTTCTTTTTTATTATTCTCATTGATGGATGTGAGCAGGTGATCGATCAGGACGCTTAGATCACCCTGACGATCCCTTAGCGGTGGCAGTTTCAAAACAGCCACGGCAAGCCGATAGAAAAGATCCTCACGAAACCGGCCCTCGGCGATCAGCGCTATCAGGTTGCGATTGGTCGCCGCAATTATGCGCACGTCGGTCTTGATCGGCCTGCTTGCGCCTAGGCGCATGATTTCTCCATCCTGGAGGACGCGCAGGAGTTTGACTTGCGCCGAGAGAGGCAGTTCGCCGATTTCATCCAGAAAGAGTGTTCCGCCATGCGACGATTCAAAATGCCCTCTACGCATCCGCTCGGCGCCCGTGAAGGCACCGCGCTCATGGCCGAACAGTTCTGACTCGATTATTTCTGCCGGGATGGCTCCACAATTGATCGCGATAAGTGGCCCGTCCCGGCGCAGGCTGGCTTTATGAATGGCTCTCGCAAGAAGCTCCTTGCCTGTTCCGGACTCACCTTCAATTAAAACTGGGATTGACCTGGGAGCTATGCGCCGCGCCATGCTCAGTATGCGCTTCATGGCAGGACAGCGAGTACGAATGTCTGAAAACTCAGGAGCTTCGGGTAGCTCGCCGCCGGACTTTGCGAGGAGTTCCTTATCCGCCTTCAGTAACAGATCCGGGATGAAATCGGCAGAGATATCGAATGGGACGGAGGCTTCGCGGACTCCGTGCTCCTTCGACGATTCGATCAGCGTGGCGGCGAAACGCGTTTTCCCGAGGATAATCCACACCGCAGCCATCGCTGGAGTGCCGGGACTAAGGTGGAAAGTTAAGTTGTCACGTCCCGGGATTTTTGTCTCTTTTAAAATGACATCAACCGCAGCCTTATATATCTCTCCGAACTGTGTTGGACCGGAGAGGCTCACTTCAAAAAGCTCGACATTGACACCTGTCTGACCCCTGAGCCATGCGACGTATCCCAACGCATATTCTTTCTGTAAATCGCTCAACAGAATGACTTTGTCGAAGCCTATAGCGCCGACTGCCTGGGCTATCGGCCCGAGGCCGGCATCAGGATCTTTTCTTGAGGCACGAAGATCAGTGAAACCAATCCAGGCAAATAGGATGTTGGGCACAAGCCTAGTGTACAAAATATTTTATAACGATACAAAGTAATTTATTTGCGAAATAGAGGGAATGGCTCGACGCGCTGATCGGCACGGGATCAGAGGGTGTGAAAAGTGCTAATGTCCTTGTTCTGTTGCAGTAAAGTAAGATATTGTCGAATGCTCTGTCTGGTTCCGGTCGTCCTGCCTGGTTGGCATTGCTGTTGATAGCCTCCGGGAATGGTTGAAGCAGGAGTTTTTCGATCACCTCCTGATTCCCCACCCGATCTTCCAGCAGTTTTTGGCCAGCGCTATGTTCTCTGAAGATGTAAGATCTCGTTTGCGGGTTTTGTCGCACTAGGGGAAGTCGGGCCGAACTGAATTAGCATCCCAAATAGGGATGCGCTCAGGCCTCGCCGTGGGGCTTGCTGCGGCGCTTCGACACAAAGAAGAATCAGAAGGGAGATTGAAACCATGCCTAGCCGACGCACGTTTCTGCAGCACGCCGCCGGGCTTGCCGGCGCCTTGGGGATCGGCTCCATCGTCAAACCCTCTCTTGGGGCATCGATGCCGATACCTCAAAATGAAAATAGAGAGCAGTCCGCAGGTCGCGCCGCCAAGCCACTCAATATCCTCATCATCGGCGGCACAGGGTTTACGGGCCCCGAGCAGGTCGAACACGCGCTTGCACGCGGCCACAGTGTCACTTTGCTCAACCGCAACCGGACGCGTCCCGACCTTTTTAAAGGAAAAGTCGAACAACTCATCGGCGACTTGAGCGCCGATGTCAGCGCGTTGAAAGGGAAGCGGTTCGACGCTGTGCTCGATATTCCCACGACCTTTCCCTTCTGGGTGCGCAATGTCGCGCAATATCTGGAGGGAAACGTCGGGCATTATGTCTTTATCTCGACTGAGTCGGTTTACCCGGATGACAGCAAGCCCGATTTCGATGAAACCGAGCCGTTGACGCCGATGCCGCCCGGCCTCGATCCGTACACGCTCAACCAGGGCGACGATCGCCGGTACTACGGCGCGCTCAAGACGTTTTCCGAGGGGCTGGTCGAGAAGCACTATCCTGGCATTAACACCATCATCCGGCCGGGATTGATCGTCGGCCCGCTGGACCGCTCCGATCGCTTCACCTACTGGCCGGCGCGGATCGATCGCGGCGGCGAGGTCATGGCGCCCGGAAACCCGACCGATCCGGTGCAGTTCATAGACTCGCGCGATCTCGCCGAATGGACAATCCGAATGATTGAGGACCGTAATCTTGGCGCGTACAACGCTCACGGGCCAGCGCAGACGCTCACGATCGCCGAATTGCTGTATGGCATCAAAGCGGTCACGACTGCGGGCGCGCAGTTCACATGGGTGCCTGCCAGCTTCCTGCGAGAACAGAAAGTATCCGCGTGGCGCGACATGCCCGTGTGGGTCGCGCCCGAGGGAAGACAGATCGGGTTCTCGAGACGCAGCAACGCCAAAGCGGTAGCCAAGGGACTTACGTTTCGCCCGCTCGCGGTAACCGCCAAAGACACGCTCGACTGGAACAAAACGCGACCTGAAGCGGAGCGAAAGTCGCTCGAAGCAGGAGCGATCGCGGGGATCTCTGCCGCAAGAGAAGCCGAGGTGCTTGCCGCGTGGAAGGCGAAAATTCGGGGACAGGCGCCATAACCTCGAAATTCAAACTTCTCTTTTCAAATAATTTCAAGGTTATGGCGCCTGTCCCCGAATTTCTAGCATCATCCATTTCCCTGAGACCGCTCCCTGGAGCATGTCCTGGACGAGAAGGTTCCAGCCGACAAAACCGGTGAAGACATGGTTGGGTGATTCTTCCGCGGTAGGAGCAAGGGGCGCGCCAGTGTCGGCATCATAACATTCGTGCATCGAGCTGCAGGTGTTGATGTCGCTCAGCACAACCTTGGCAAGTGTTTTCGCCAGCCATATCGGCTCCTGGTCAAACCCGTAGTTCTTTAAGACGACGATGTCGAGATAATTGGCGTTGATCCAGATCGGTCCCTGCCAGTTCGAATATGGGATGATCATAATCCTGTTGTTATAGTTGGGGTCCTGTTTCGAGAGTGAGCGGAATCCATACTCCGCAAGCATGTGATTCTTGTTTAGCAAATACTTTTCGATCATCGCTCTTCCGTCGGATCTTGACAGCATTCTCTCGATCAGAGGCAGGAAGTTAGAGTAGCTCACGCACTTTATGGCTTTACCATTGTCCCGGCGCACGTTGAAGAAGGATTCATCCTCCTTGAACCACAGATGCTTCAGCATTTCTTTTTTCAGCTCGGCTGCTTTTTTGTCGTAGAGCCCAACATCTCTGGAAATGCCGATGTTCTTCGCTATGGCTGCCATAGCTTCATATTCCCGGAGCTGAAAGGTATTAATGTCGCAGCCCATTACCTGATCGCGATCGCTGTCGTCGTTGCCGACTGCCGGATTGTTGTCCGCACCCGACTGTACGCCTATGTCCCAGTAGAAGAGCCCATATTTAGGATCATATTCTGTTGCTTCTCTATACGCCGTGACAGCCTTTAACTTTTCATAGATCGGTTTCAGCCAGCCGAAATCGCCCGTTCTCATTGAAACCAGATATGCGCCTTGGGAGAGGAACGGCTTCATCGCAAACTTGCCGAATATCGGGCGCGGACCCTGCGTCGTTATGCAACCCGAGACGTAGCCGTTGGAATCCACGGACTCGGCAAAATTCAGCACCCACCACTTCAGATACTTTGCGTTCTCGGCGCTCTGGTTCATCAGATGATTCCCAATGAAGAAGCCGTCCCAGTCCCACATTTGCTTGTAGAAGCCAGCCGGAATTAGGTAATCATGCTTGAGGTACCCCTCTGCCGGCATCAGGGTCTGCGGCTGGAGTCTTGCGTAGGCAACATCAACCTGATGGAGTAGCTCCTTGAGATCGCTTTGTGAAGGATTACTCTGTGCTGCAGGATTCTTGCTGAATGCCGTCGGTTTCCTGAAGGGCAAACAAGACAGGATCAAAAGTGCAGCTAACGAAACTATCAGATCGCGAACCCATTTGGCTGGTTGCGGACCCATCATAGTCTCTCCGCTCTGTAGACTGAAATTGATCTCATTGCGATTTCCATCTTGGAATACAAGGTGAGGATAACAGGGATTGACAATGGGAATCCCTCAATTCTGATCATCTGATAACAGGTTGTTCAGATCTTGCCGGCGGCGTACAGGCGGGAGAAGTGCTCGAACGACCGGTCATAGGTGCGCTCGGCAGCATCCGGGAAAACGCAGGCGGGCAGTTCGCGGTTCGCGATGTGATAGGCGAGACAATCGCAGCACGTGCCCTTGCGCGGGCAGGGTTCATAGGTGCATTTGCATGTTCGGCTGTTACGGTCCTTCTTGCAGTTCAAGAGAAATCCTCCACCGGGAATTCGGGCCGCGACTATCCCCCAATGGGGAAAATCCGGCCGGCGCGTCTCGTATTGGGCGCGCCGGCCGATTTTATGGTGATTATTTAAACATCGGGTCAGGAAGGATGGTCATCTTCTTGGTAGCAATTTCCTTCCCGTCGACGGTCAACGTGACTTTATAGGCGCCGTTCTCAAGGCCGCCGCCACGTCCACCGCCACGTCCGCCGCCACCGCCACCGCCGCCAGCGCCGCGTCCACCCGCGCCGCCGGGACCGCCTGCCCCAGCGACCTGGCGCTGAAGATTCCAGAACTGCTTCTGGAGGCCCTTCTTAGCGCTGGGAGTCATGTCGGCGATAACAGTGCCTTCCAGGTCTTTGACGGTTACCTTCACGTTCTGCGCGTCCGCTTTCAGGTAGTAATAAATGTTCGCGCCGACCGGAGGATTCTCGGCCCTGACCAGTTCGCCGATAGTATCGCCGCGTCGTTCGAAACGGCTCCAGCGAATCGTATCCTTGATGTCGAACAAGTGAGCGCTTTCCTGGAACACTTCCGGCTTGAACTCCTTGATCGGTCCGATGTCGGCAATATAAATGCCGCGGCCATAGGTGCCGATCGCCATTTCACGATCCCGCTTCTGGATGGCCACATCCCGGATCGTTACGTCAGGCTGGTTTGCTCCGAATCGTGTCCAGGTTTTTCCCTGATCGATGGTCAGGAAAACACCGTAATCGGTACCTAAATAGAGGACGTTCGCGTTATCCGGATCTTCCTCGACGTCGAAAATCGGGTTGTTCATATTTCCCGAAATGTCTGTCCAGGTTTTCCCCAGATCCTTGGTCACGTACAGCCAGGTCTTGTCTTCGTTCTGAGTCCGATAGCCGCTGAAACCGACGTAGCAGGTATTCTCGTCGAACGCGGACGGCACCACTCTTTTGACCCAGCGATCATACGGAATCAGATCGCCCTTAATTCCCGGCTTGGCTTTGCCACTTGCGTCGTAGAACTGGGCCGTGATATTGGTCCAGTTTACGCCGCCATCAGGAGATACCTGCACGTTGCCATCGTCGGTGCCGGCCCAGTAGAGGCCGGGCTTCTTTGGTGATTCCGCGAATGTATAAATGGTCGCCCACTGAAGGTTGGTTTTCTTCGCCTCCGCGAGCTTCGCTTTGTCGGCCTTGGTGAGATCCGGGCTGACCCTGACGAAGGTGTCGCGATCTCCATGGCTCAACGAGCGCCACACATACTGCGAGCATACGTAAACGATGCCGGGATTGTGCGGCGAAAGCACAATGGGCGCATTCCACTGGTAGCGCAGCGCAGGCTCGCCGGCCGCTACCTGCTCCTGCGTGAGGCGAGGCGCCAGAGACGAGGTCTCGCCGTTCTTCAGGTTCTCGCGGCTAGAGCCGCCGAACTGGCTTTCGAAGTAGACATACTCCGGATTCCACCAGTCTCTGACAGCCATGAAGCCATCGCCAGTGGGCAGGTAGGTCCAATCCGAGCCGAACATTCCGTAGCTGTTGCGCGTCTGGGATGGGCCAAGCCAGCAACCGTTATCCTGGGTTCCGCCCATCACATTGTAGGGCTGTTCGTTGTCAACGGAAACGTCGTAGAACTGTTGGGCGTTGATCTGGTTTTTCTGGCTCCAGTGCTTGCCGCCGTCCCAAGTCTCGCAGACGCCGCCGTCATTCCCGTCCAGGATGTGGTTGGGATTGAGCGGATCCATCCAGGTGTCTCGGTGATCGACGTGCGTTGCACCGTTGCCTCGATCCCAGCCGCTCGGCTGGAATGTTTTGCCGCTATCTTTGGATATGGTGACGTTGGTGTCGCCACAGAGGACAACCTGATCGTTCGTCTGGTCGACCAGAATCCGTCCATAGTAGCCACCCTCGGTCTGGTTGATCATGGAACTGCCGCCGGACTGTTTGTACTCCGTCATCATCTTCCAGGTCTCGCCCTGGTCGTCCGTGCGGTAAACCGCGCCGTCCCGCTTTATGGGCGCAATGACGTTGAGAACGCCGGCATACAGGACATCGATCACGTGACGATTGAGAATCTGGGCCCGACCTTTCGCTTCTGTGGAATCGGGCTGCGCTGCCGGCTCTTTCATCATTTTCTCGACCTCGTTGATCGATTCGATGAGAGCGGTGTTCTGCGCGAAGATCTTGCGCGCCGACTGATTGAGCTTGGCAATGTCGACGCCGTTCTTGGCGATGAACTCCTTGTCGGCGATCATCTCATTCAACTTGGTAACCAGCTCAGCTTCATTCGCAGCCGTGATCGGCGCGAACTTGGGCGCGAGCTTGGCAATCTCCGCGTTGATCTTGAAGGCCTTGAACTGATCTATGGTCACTTCTTCGGGGAAGAGGGTCGTGCCCATGGCGGCTCCTCCGAAGCCACCGCCACCGCCACCGCCACCGCCACCGCCGCCTCTGCCGCCGCCGGCAGCGCGGAAGTTCGCGGCGCCGTCCCGCTCGTTGAAACCGAGGCTTACGGCCTGATCCAGACGGGCGTAAATAATCTTCGGGTTCTTTTCAAAGATTGCGAGCCCCGTGCGGCCCAATTCGACATCGGTCGGGAGACCGTTCTTCAAGAGCTTCCAAGACTTGCCGCCATCTAGGGATTTATACAAATTGTTGCTTGGCCACCGGTCGTAGTACGTCCAGGCGCGGCGATACGTCCTGTAAGCCGCTGCGATGATGATGTTGGAATTAGTCGGATCAATCACGAAGTCCGCGACGCCACGATCTTTTGCAACGGAC
>Ga0182021_10000797_pt1 | contig 35156 bp, 28 predicted proteins | sample 612E3MmetaG_FD_120493 | JGI IMG/M metagenome (GOLD analysis project Ga0182021, IMG submission 120493) | Permafrost microbial communities from Stordalen Mire, Sweden - 612E3M metaG (Illumina Assembly) | ecosystem: Environmental > Terrestrial > Soil > Wetlands > Permafrost | place: Sweden...
GGACTGCGGTGGAGGCCGCTGATGAACCCCTCCACCACCGACCGGGCGGCAAGGTTCATGTTGCGAAGCCTTGCCACCGACTCGGGCTTCAGGTATTGGTATCCGTGCGACTCAGACATCCGGTTTCCTTTGAGACCAGGAACGCGAGCGACGTGTCGCCGTAGGTGCGCCGGTCGCTTACGCGGAAGCTTTTTCCCTGCTCGGCAACGATGGACCGGCGGTCGTGTTCGAGCACCGCGAGACCGGACTTCGGCTCGATGATCCCGGCGGTCCACAACAGGTCGAGAAGCGCCCCGAGCTTCGAATCCACGCCGACGCTTCCCGTCAGGACATAGGGCGGATCGAGGAACACGACGTCAAAGGGACGCTCGATCGAGAGAAGGCGCTTCGGACTCTCCAGGAGATCGAAGCACAGGATTCTTGTCTTATCGGCGAGGCCGAGGGCTTCGACGTTCTCACGGACGAGCTCCACGGCACGCCGGTCCTTGTCCACGAAGACGGCGGCGGCCGCTCCACGGCTCAAGGCCTCGAGTCCAAGGCTTCCGGTCCCCGCGAAAAGGTCCAGGACCCGGGCGCCTTCCAGTCGTTCACCGACGATGTTGAAGAGGGCCTGGCGGACCCGATCGGAGGTGGGCCGGACGAGACGCCCCGAGAGCGTCTTCAGAATGCGACTGCGGTGAGTGCCCCCGGTGATACGCATCCGTCCACCCCTTGAAAGGTCCGGCGTCCGCACGGCGGCTCGGCTCAAACGGCGCCTGACCTGCTGATTATAAGAGATGGCCCGGCAGTCGGCAACCTGAAATAGCCCGCCGGAAGCCCCTCATCCTTGACGCCGGGTCTGACCGCCCTATAATGAGTAGAGGCGTGTCAAGCTCCCTGTGACCACCGGATCGCGAGTCCATGACATGACATTTGAACGACCCCACAATCTGACCCGGGCGCTGCGCGCGGCGCTGCTGGCAGCGTGCGCACTGGCCGGGGGAGCGGAACTCGCATGGGGGGACGTCGTGTATCTCAAGACGGGGGCCGCGCTGCACGGGGAGATCCTGAAGCAGGACGACGCGACCATCACGCTGCGCGTCCCTTACGGGACCGTGATCATCGAGAAGATCCACGTGAAGTCGGTGGAGAAAGAGGAGGCCCTCCCGGCGATGCTGGGAGAGGCCGACGCGCTCATCAAGGACAAGCAGCTCGACGCCGCGACGGCGAAACTCGAGACGATCCTCAAGCAATTCCCGGACAGCGCGACGGCCTCGGAAAAGCTGGTGGGGCTGTACGCCGGGCGGGCCGAGTCGCTCCGCACTCGGGGGCAACTGCTGGAGGCGGACAAGGTCTACCGGCGGATCCTGGAACTGGCCCCCGGAAACGAGGCGGCCCTGGCCCGCACGAAAGAGGTGGACAAGATCCGCGCGGATTCGTCGGCCGCACAGAAGGAAGCGAGACTGCTCGTGTCGCTGGAGCGGTACCAGGAGGCCCTGGAGATCTTCGACGGGCTGGCGACCTTCATCCCGGGCGCGGCCGAGGAGAACAGCAAGTTCATCGCGGAAGCGCACGCCGGCTACGGACGCCGACTGCTCGAATTCAAACGCTTCACGGAAGCCAGAGACCACTACGAGCAGGCCCTGAAGCTCAACCCGACGCTCTTGTCGGAGCTGAAGAACGAAGTGGTGGTGGCCCGGTTCTCCCCGATCGTCATGGAGATGAACGAGAAGGGGAAAGTGCTTACCCAGGCCCGGTGGGAGGCGCTCGCGTCGCAGGTGCGGGGACTGATTGCGCTGGACAAGGACAACATCCACCTGCACTACGCGCTGGCCGTGTGCTGTCACGAGCTCGGACAATACGGGGAGGCGGGGGTCGAATACGCCCGTGTGACGGGCGAGAAGCCGGACCTCGGCAAGCTGCCGGAGTCGCTCGGCCCGCTCCAGGAAAGCGCCCGGAAGAAAACGTCGGAATCGCCGGTCGTCCTTTCGCTTGCGCGTCCGCACTTCACGCTGGTCCAGCCGGGGCCGCCGCAGATCCTCGAGACGACCCACTTCGTCATCCACCACAACAACGACGAGCTGGCCCTACTGGTGGCGCACGGGGCGGAGTACTACTACGAGAGGAACTACAAGATCCTGCTCGACCAGGCGCCGGAGAACCCGTGGCCACGAAAATGCCATATCTATATCTACCGAACCAAAGACGAGTACCTGAAGAACAGCCGGCAGGCGGCCTGGTCTCCGGCAATGGCCAGCACCAGCGCCGTCGGCGGCGTATTCGAAAGTCACAGCATCATGACGTACCAGACCGTGGACGAGCTGCTTCCTTCGCACCTGGCACACGAGATCATGCACGTCATTCACAGCAGCATCGTGTCCTACAGCAGTGCCACCCCGACGTGGCTGCGCGAGGGCCTTGCGGTCCTCCAGGAACCGTGGTTCAAACAGATGCGCATGGCAAGGGTCATCCGGGAGACCCACGAGAAAGGGGGACTGCGGGAGTTGGACCAGGTCCTCGACCAGCAGGGCTACCCCGACGCGGAGGGGGTGAACCTCTTCTATTCCCAGTCGTACGCCCTGGTGGAGGCCATTCAGCGCGCCGGCACCAAGGAGCAATTTCTGGAGTTCCTGCGGCAGGCCACGAAGATGAAGCCACTGGACGCGGTCAAACAGGTCTACGGTCTCAGCAAGGACGGTCTCACCGCAAGCTGGAAGAAACATGAAGCCGACCTGGCCTCTCTCCTGGACGAACCTTGAGAGCCTCTTAGGGCTCCGGATCCCCATCCTAGTCACCGCATAGGCTGTTTTCCTATCGATCACCGGTCATGAAGAGAAGTCCGTCCGCGCCAGTTGTCCAGCCCTAACGCCTTTACCCGCAATTAGTTACGTTCGCTCTTGTCTATCAGCCAAAGGCATGCGCCCTACTCCATATGCGTGATTTTCGCTTCAGCGGGCGCAACTGTATTTCCGATTAAACTATCTGCCGGCGGGACGCGATGCCAGGCGGCGACACGGCACGATTTGGACGGCGCCAGTGGAGTCTTGCAGAATGGCCTTCGAAAATGATCCATTGTCCAAGATGGCGAAAGAAGACATCACTGTAGATGAGGCCATTCTCGCAGAAGTTCGCGAGGTGGTTCACTTGCTGGCCAAGACCCTGAAAATCTTCCGCACCTACCCCCGAGAGAACGCCGCCAGCGTCCATGCCGTGGACGAGCTGACGCGTGTCTTTTGCGAGCACCTCTTGAAGCACCAGAGCCTGGAGCTGTTTGTCGAGCGGTCGGAACTTCAATGGCAGGGCGTCCCGGTGTATTCGGAGCCGGACCCGCGAAAGAGCGTGGCCCTGAAGTTGGACCGGAACGGGGTCCGACGCATCGAGTTCCACGACGGGATCACCCGGGCCGAGATGGTCAGTCTCTTGGAAGCGCTCACCACGGAGGTGGACGAGGAAAGCCTGGAAGACGACATCGTGACGCTGTTGTGGGAGAAGCAACTCTCGCACGTCAAAGTGTACGTGCTGGACGAGATGTCCACGGGGCAGGAAGCATTCGACGACAACATGGTGTCCGCGGACGAGCCGCAGGGGGCTCCGCGGGAAGGCTCAAGCGAAGGGAGCACATCGAAGTCGACATCGGGTGCATCTTGGGACGGCAGCCCCAGCACCGGAGTGATCCTGCCGACGCTCTGTGCCGCCACCAAGGCCAAGCTGCACCCGCTCACCGAGGAACAAACCGCCACCCTCCACGGCATGACCTCGAAAGAGGCCTCTCACGACGTCTCCGAGGACCTGACCGACATCCTGTTCGACGTCCTGCGGGGCGAGGCCCAGAAGGAAGTCACCGGCAACGCCCTCAAGGTGCTGATCGACCTGGTGATGATGTGCGTGAAAGACGGGCTTTTTGGACGGTCGGCGGACGTCCTGGGCCGATTACGGGCGCTGGCCGCCGGCGAGGACGTCGACAAGGACGTGCGTGGACGGATCACCCAGCAGCTATTGTCGATGGCCGACCCCTCCAGCACAAAGACCATCCTGGATACGCTGCGGGACCGCGGGGACATCAACCAAGTGGACCTCGGGCGTTTTCTGACGATGCTGCCGACGGCGGCGGCGGGCGCCCTGTGCGAGATGATCCGAGTCGAGCCCTACGGGGACATCGTGCTCTCGGCCGTCAAGTACCTGGTCAAGGATGATCCGAAGGTGCTGACGTCCAAGCTGGCCTCCTCCGACGTGGCCATGGCGAAGGGCGTCCTGGCGATCCTGGAGCAGGTGGCGGGGCCCGAGCTGACCCAGGCAATATTCGACCCGCTGATGGCGGCGGAGATACCGGTGAAACTAGCGTCGGTAAACCTCCTGTTAAAGCTGAAGGGCAAGGCGGCACAGGACCTGCTGCTGAACTACGTCGCGAGCGCGGACGCGGTCCTGCGCAAAGCGGCCCTGAAGGCCGTGGCCGGGCTGGGCGAGCCCCAGGGGCCCGTCGCCGTGCTCCGCGAACAACTGACGGACAAGAACCTGAGCAGCCGGACGCTGGATGAGAAGAAATCACTCCTCGTGACGCTGGCGAAGATCGAGTCGCACCACGCGATCGCCCTGTTGCAGGGCATTCTCGCGGGGAGGAGATGGTTTGAGAAGTCGGGGCACGCCGAGACCCGTGCGTGTGCGGCACTGGCCCTGGGGGAGATCGACGACGACCGTGCCCGGGAAATTCTCGAAAGATACTCCTCCGACAAGGCCGAGGCCGTTCGCACGGCCACGCGGCTCGTCCTGAGCCGCGGCGCCAAGACCGCCGCAACCGTGGGGAACTGAAGAATGACCGAAGCGACGAACGTGCAGGTGGACAAGTTGAAAGGCGACGAGCCCGGGCGGCAGGAGCAGCAGAGACTGCGGCTCGATTTTCTGAATGCCCTCCACGTCGCCTTCAAGGGGGCCCGTTTCTTCCCTCCGCAGAACGAATCGGTCATCCGGAAGATGGAACAGCTTCTGGACCTGATCAAGAAACTCTTCGGCAGCGACGGGGCATGCAACCTGGAGCACGTGCACGGTTTCCTGATGCTCAACGGGTCCCGGCTGAGGACCGACGTCGTCGGACTGGTCCCCTACAACTTCATGATGGATGCGATGGCGAAGCTCAAGACAGGGACGGTGTCGCTGGACGCGACGATCACCTTCGACGAGCTGCGGAGCTTCTTCTATGTCTTCGCCAAGCTTGACCCGAAAGACGGCAGCCAGGACCCGTTCCAGCTGTTCGAAGACGACATCAAGCGGCAGGGTCTCGTGTCGGTGCGGATCGCCCGGGAAGACGAGCAGTCCCTGTCCACCCGCAACCAGGACCTGAGACGGCAGTCGGTGGACATCTTCTTCCGCTCGATCTCGGTCGCCAAGAGCATCTTGCAGAACGCCCACGCGGGAAAAGCGGTCAATTTCCGACGGGCCAAGCGAGCCGTCCAGACCATGGTGGACATTGCCGTGGAGGACGAGTTTTTCCTCCTGGCGCTCAGCACCATCAAGAACTACGACGAGTACACCTACAACCATTCCACGAACGTGGCGGTGCTTTCGATCAGCTTCGGACAGCACCTCGGACTCTCGAAGCAGTTGCTCGGGTCTCTGGGCATCGCGGCGCTGCTTCACGACATCGGCAAGACGGACATCGACAAGGCCGTGCTCAACAAGGCAGGCAAACTGACCCGTGACGAGTGGGAGATCATCAAGAGTCACCCGATGATGGGCGTGAAACGACTGCTGCAGTCCGCCGAGATGAACGAGATGGTCATGCGCTCGATCGTCGTGGCCTTTCAGCACCACCGGCGCATGGACCTTGAGGGGTATCCCGAGACCGACTCAGGGCGTGAGCTCAACTTCTTCAGCAAGATCGTCGCCATCGCCGACTGTTACGACGCGCTCACCACGCCCCGCATCTACCGCAGCCGGAGCTACTCCGCGGCCGAGGCCTTCGGCATCATGCTGGACGACATCGGCACCGTGTTCGATCCCGTCCTCCTGAATTCGTTTGTGCTGTTCCTCTCCCTCTACCCCGTGGGCACCATGCTGAGACTGGATACCGGGGAATCGGCGCTCGTGTTCCGAGTCAATCACGACGTCGAGCTCCTGGACCGGCCCATGATCAAGATTGTCACGGACACGGAAGGCAAGCGAATCGAGCCGATCCTGGCGTCCGCCGCCGAGAAGGACACGGACGGCAATTACAAGCGCAACGTCACGGCCATTGACGCCCCGAGCAAGTTCTTCAAGAACCTCGACGAGTACTTCAGCCTGCTCTGAAACTCCCAGGTGCGGGCGCCCCTCCCGTTTTTACGTGTAATTCCACCCTTCCGACGTATAATGCCCGGTGCAGAAACCCTTAGTCCAGGAGACATACCCGTGAAACAGAACAAGGTGAAGATCGGGTTCATTCCGGCGAATCGCGGCTTCTTTTCCGCCAGGCTGGCGGCCAAGATGCGCGTCGAGACCCTCCGGGCGCTCAAGTCGCTCGGCGTCGAGGTGGTCGTGCCGTCGGAGAAGGACACGCGGGTGGGGTGCGTGGGGACGCTCGACGAGGCCGTCAAGGTCGGACGGATGTTCCGGGAAGCGGGGCTCGACGGGATCCTCGTCTCGGCCGTCAACTTCGGCGACGAGCAGGCCGTGGCGCTGGCCATCAAGGAGTCCGCCCTCAAGGTCCCGGTGCTGATCGCGGGGTGTCAGGAGGAAGGGCCGCTGACGCCGACGATGGAGCGGCGGGACAGCTTCTGCGGACTTCTGAGCATCGGCGAAGCCCTCCGGCAGACGGGCGTCGCCTACTCCGTGCCCGAGACGCCCGTCGGCTTGCCGACGGACGAGAGTTTTCGCGGGACGGTCGGACGTTTCGCCGACGTCTGCCGGGTCGTCGGGGGCATCCGGAAGGCCCGGTACGGCCAGGTCGGGGCAAGACCCGACGCCTTCTGGACCTGTCGGTACAATGAGAAGGCCCTTCAGGAACTCGGCGTCACGGTCGTTACCCTCGACCTCTCCGAGGTCTTCGGCGCCGTCCAGAGGATGAAGACCGACGCCGACGTCAAGAACGTCATGCGGAGCATCCGGCGGAACATCGACTGCTCCGCCATCGACAACCGGTTCATCGAGAAGATCGCCAAGTTCGAGCTCGTCCTGTCCCATTTTGTCGAGGACAAGCACCTCGACGGGATGGCCGTCCAGTGCTGGACAAGCATCCAAGTCAACCTCGGCATGTGCGCCTGCTCAACGATGAGCCGGTTCGACGACCGGGGCGTCCCGTGCGCCTGCGAAGCCGACATCCTGGGGACGCTCTCCATGCACGCCCTGCAACTGGCCTCGGGCGAGCCGAGCTGTCTCGCCGACTGGAACAACCTCCACAACGAGGATTCCGAGTTGGTCAACTGCTGGCACTGCGGCGTCTTCCCGTCGAGTTGGGCCAAGGACGGGAAGGCGAAGTTGGGCTACCAGAAGGTCCTCGCCCAGGACGTCGGCGCGGAGAACGCGATGGGCGTGGTGGAGTTCGTTATGAAGGATGGACCGGTCACGCTGTGTCGCGCGACGCAGGACAATGCCGGGGCGCCTAAGGTCGTCCTGGCCCAGGGTGTCGTGGAACCCAACAAGGCCGAGACCTTCGGGTCGTACGGGTGGGTCCGCGTTCCCGGCCTCCAGAAGCTCTACAAGAACGTGCTTCTCAGGCACTTCCCGCACCACGTGGGGATGAGCCGCTCCACGGTCGGCAACGTCCTGTGGGAAGCTTTCGGGAATTACCTCCGCTTCCAGACCTATACCGCGAATCACACCACGGGAGTCTGGAACCCCGACTTGCCTTTCCAGTTGGATTGAATAGAATTGACGGCCATCCGTCTGAGTGGTGCAAACAGTCCCCTTAGATTTCGCGAGAGAGAAAGGATGCGAGTGAGATTTCGACCCGTGCTCTTAGGGCTTGTCGTCGGCTGCATGGGCGTTGGGCTGTGCCTGGTCGCGCGATGGGCCGGTTTCGGCTCGCTCGCGGTCTTTTTCCCGGAAAGCCAGGCGGCCCCGAATACTGATTTCCAGAAAGGCCACGCGCTTCTCCAGGACGGCGACGCGAAGCGGCAGAAGAAGGATTTTGCGGGGGCAAAGAAATCCTACGACGAGGCGGTCAAGGTCTTTCAGAACTCGGGGATGCCAAGGTTCGCATCGGCGGCGCAAGAGCTGGCGGACCTGTGCGCCGGGATGCCCCTGGATATTTCCAAGCTGAAGAACGGAACGTACGAGGGTGTCGAGAGGGGTTATGTGGCCGACATCACGGTTTCCCTCGACATCAAGAGCGGCAAGATCAGTCGGTTCCAGGTCGTCTCGAACAAGGAAAACCGCCCGCTGAAGGCCTTGGGGGTCGTCCCCCAGGAGATCATCGGCCGGCAGTCACCCTTGGTGGACGTCTGCACCGGCGCGACCATCACCTCCTGCGCGGTGATGTCGGCGACGTTCAAGGCCCTCGAAAAAGCGAAGAACCCGTGAGTCGCGATTCCCGGAGTAACCGCGGTCCTCGCCGCGGTCACTTCGGCTCTTCTTTCTTCTTGCCGAACAGGTCCCCGAACGACTTGCCGATGCCCGTGGCGGCGTCCTTTGCCGACTGACCCATCTTCTGGAAGCTCCCGCCGACCTCACCCGCCTGACCCACGAGTTTGGAGGCGCCTTCGCCGAGCGACTTTGTCGCTGCGCCGACGTCCGTCGTCATCTGGTTCGCCAGGTCGCCGGGAATGAGTCCCTTGCCTTTGTCGAGCACGCCTGCCATAATGACCGGGAAAAGTCGCGCCATCAGCTCGCTGACGAGGATCCCGTTTGCGGAGTCCCCCGTCACGTCCTTGAGTTCAAGCCTCGGCACCTTCACCGTCCTTGGGCCGCCTGGCACCCCCGTTACGACCGCCGTGAGGTTCGTCAGCAGGATCCTGTCGATCTTGAGGGCGCGGCCGCCTTGCTTCTTCGCCCCCGACCCGAGCGACTTGATGTGGTCGGCGATCTCGCTGACGTTGTTCTTGCCCTCTTTGCGTTCGATGTTGAGATTGAGCCCGTCGATTTCCACGAGCGGGACCTCGACGGCATGCGAGAAGAGCGTGCGGGTCTTCACGTCCACCTCGAAACTGTTCGCGTTGAGAAGATACGGGGCGGTATACCCCTTGGGGTTATCGATCACGATGTCGGACACCGTGAGCTTGCCGGCGAGGAGGCTTAAGGCGACGGAGTCCACGCGCGTGTCCACGCCGAGGGCGTAGCGGCCGCCGGCCTGGATGCCTGCCTTGGCGATCGAGTCGATCGTCAGGTACAGCACGACGACCGCGATGACGACAACCACGATCAACCCCGCCAGCAGCTTCCATAGCTTTCGGCTCATGTGAGTCTCCTCCAAGAAGTTCCCCGGTCCACGCCGGTGGACGATAGAATAAGGTCGGTGGACGCTTCGCCGACCGATCAGACCAGGTCGAGGCCGTCGCCTTCCGCGTGGGTCCGGCCGCAGATCCAGGTGTGGCCGCACAGGCAAGGGCCGTGCCTCCGGTCGTCGAACTTCCCACTGCGGATATCGTCCACGCAGGATTGGATCATCCTCTCCCACGCGTCGATCTGCCGGGCGTCCGCGGTCCAGACGTGCGCTCTCCCCGCACTCAGGAAGAGCGCCGAGACCCGCGAGACGGGTTTTCCGGATTTCGAAAACGCCACCGCATAGCTCGCAAGCTGCAGCTCATAGTGCTTCGCCTTCTCCGGGACGTCTTCCGGCTTGATCCGGTCGGTCTTATAGTCCACGATCTCATAAGTGCCGTCTTCGAGCCGATAGATGCAGTCGAGGATGCCGTCGATGACGAAATCGCCGACCCGCGCGGCGAGAGGGTACTCCTTCCAGCACTCGCTCGAGGATGCGGCGGCGGCGAACACCCCGGCCTGGGCGGCCCGCGTGATGATCGACTTCGCTTCGGCGCGCAGCGTCCCGGCCTCCTCGGCCCCCCCAAGACCCTCGCCGGCGAGCATTGAATCGAGCGACTGTTCGAGAACGGCCCGGTCGTCGAAATCCCACGCCGCCAGCACTCGATGCACCGCCGTCCCCAGGAGCATCGCCCGTGAAGGTCTCCCCGATTCGGCAGCCCCCACGTCCGCGGGCAGAATGCCCAGGATCCTCGAAAGGCGGTACCGCTGGGGGCAATAGCGGTATTCCGTGAACTCCGACGGGGTGAACCGCCGCTTGAAAGCGAGGTCGAGATCGAGCGGTTCGACGTGCTTCGCGCGCTCAAAGCGCGGTGTCCGCTCCGCATCCTCGGCCCGTCCCGCGAGGCGCCGGATCCGTTTCACCACCTTCCAGGCGGCGTGGTGCATCAGGCGTGCTTTCTCTTCCGGCATCGGCGGGACCGCGGTTTGTACCGGCACGCGGAACCCCTCCTCGCCGAAAACCAACTCGCCCGCCGAGGCGTCCTCATCGTCGCCGAAGAGCGAGTAGGTATCCGAGAGAAGGTTCATCCATGATTGTCCGTGGAAGACCTTGCGCTTGGAGCCGGAAAGCACCAGGTAGTCGCATGCGCGGGTGAGCGCCACGTAAAGGAGCCGCAGGTTCTCTGCGTCGTCGCGTCGCCGGTTCTCTCCGCGGATGATCTCCGAGAGCACCGGGCGGTCCCCTTTCTCGTCGCCGTCCTCCCCTTCCAGCGCCACCGATACGCCGAGCTCCCGGTCGAGGACGAGCCGCGGGTCGCCTCCGCGGCCGTGGTGCGACATGTCCGCCACGAACACCACCGGGAACTCCAGGCCCTTCGCCCTATGGACGCTCATCAGCCAGACGACATTGCTGGATTCCTCCTCGGCCGCCCGCTCGCTCTCCCGTGCTTCGACGCTGACAAAATCCTCGATGTAGCGGATGAACTCGTCGAGCGTGAAGAGTCCCTTCGTCTCGAACGAGCGTGCGAGGTCGATGAGCTTTTCGACGTTGGCCAGCTTCTGCCGCCCCATGAACTGCGCGAGGAGCGTCGCGTCGTACCCGGTCTTCCTGAGGATTTCCTCGAGGAGCCGGGAGATGGGGATGCGGTTCTTGAGTTCCGTGAGCTCCCGGAGGATGTCCCTCGCGTCGACGAGTCCGAGGCGCTGGTCGTCGGTGATTTGTTCGACGGACTCGCACGCATCGAGACCCGCGCGCACCGACTGCCGCTGTTTCATGAAGAAGAGCGTTTCGTCGCTGATGCCGAAGAGAGGCGAGCGGAGCGTCCCGACGAGCGCCACGGCGTCCCGGGGGCGCTCCAGGCACTTGAGCGCCGCCAGGAGGTCCATGATCTCCTGTGCCCGGTAAAACCCGCTCCCCGCGTGGATGTAGTAGGGAAGCCCGGCTTGGCGGAATTCGTTTTCGTAGATGCTCGCCGTCGTCATGGCGCGGAACAGCACCGCGACGTCCCCGTACCGCACGGGGCGGAAGGACTTCGCGTCCTTGTCCCAGACCCGCTTTTCGCGGGCGCTCACCATCCGGTCGATGCGCGCGGCGATCATCCGGGCCTCGCGCGTCCGGGCGTCCGCCGTCGATTCCCCCTCCACCTCCTCCGGGACCATCACTTCGAGGAACGACGTGTCCTCCCGCCGGACCGGCTTCAGGTCCGAATACCGGTTCTCGCAGGCGAACGGTTTCCCCTCACGGCCGAAAAGGCGTCCAAAAAAGTCGTTGGCGAACGCCACGCCGCGGGGCACCGTGCGGAAGCTCGCGTCCAGGTCCACCAACTCCCCTTCCCCCGTCCCGGCCATCCGCTCGGCGAAGTCCCGGAAGACCGTCACCTCGGCCCCGCGGAACCGGTAAATCGACTGCTTCTCGTCTCCCACCACGAAGAGTTTCCCGGGCAGGATGCGGAGCTCGTGCGCCGACTCAAATCGCTTTTCGTCCCGGACGAGCGACATGATGATGTCGCGTTCCACGAGTGCAGTGTCCTGGAGCTCGTCCACGAGGAGATAGCGGATCTTGTCCTGGAGGCGCCCGCGGACGTCGGAACGTTCATCGAGCACCCCGCGCGCCCGAAGCAGAAGGTCCTCGAAGTCCAGGTATCCCCCTTCCGCTTTCTCTTTCCCATATACCTCCGACACGTCGGCGAAGAGCCGGGCGAGACACCGCGTGAACGCAAGCGAGCGCTCGTCGAGTGCCGAGACGGAGCGCTCGAAGCTTCCGCCCAGGACCTCGTCGAGCATATCGCGAATTCCCTTGAACGCCCCTTTCACGGCTTCGAGCCCGTCGGCGGCCCACTTGGACGGACTGCCGACCCGCAGGTTGTCCACGGTCCGGCGGAGCCGGCGGGCAAGGTCGATCTTGCGCGGGGCGGAAGTCTCCTTCGCGAGTCCCCCCAGGATCTCCAGCGCCTCGCGCCGTAGCGGCTCCAACCGGTCCTTCGGGTCGGTGCACTTCGCGCCGGCGAGTTGCTTGACCAGTCCGCGACGGGACGCCTCGTCCGCGACCCGCTCCGCATGGGCCGCCTGTGCACCCACCAGGAGCCGCCGCCAGTCTTCCAGCACTTCCCCGTCGCTCTTCGATTCGATGTGCGAGAACGCCTCGGCCGCCTCGGCACGCCGGGCGATCATCCGCGAGAGCATCCCGTGCACCTCGCCCACCGGGAATTCCATGCAGAGCGACAGGACGTCGGCGTCTTCCCCGCTCAGCCGCCGCCTGAGCACGTCGTCGACGCAGCGGTCGAGGAGGATGGACGCCTGGACCTCGTCGAGCACGGTGAAGTAGGGGTCCACGCCCGCCTCCACCGGGTGTTCCGCGAGGATGTGGGAGCAGAACCCGTGAATGGTTCCGATGCTGGCGTTCTCGAGGTCGATGCGCTGCCGGCGCCACCACTCGGTCCGGTCCTCCGCGCGGGCGTTCTCTTCCTCGCGCAGGCACTCCTGGCGGATGCGGTCCTTCATCACCTTGGCGGCTTTCTCGGTGTAGGTGAGCGCGGCGATGTCGCCGACGGACGCGCGCGACGTCCTCAGAAGTTCCATGTACCTTCCGACGAGGACGGAGGTTTTGCCGGTGCCGGCGCCCGCGCGCACGCAGACGCTCCGGTCGATCGTCCGGATCGCACGTTCCTGGGCCGGGGTGGGTTTGAACTCACTCATCGGTCTTCGCCTCGCGCCTGCCGGGTGTCGGATCGATGCCGAACCACGGCTTCACCTTCCCGAGTTTCTTCATCGAGCGCCACTCGCTGTAGCGGCAGATTTCACGGAAGTCACAATACCCAGGACATCCCTGCTTTCCCCGCCGGACTACGGGGAACTCCCCGTGCCGGATCGCACGCACGTAGTCGCCCAGGAAGCCGAGGACCGCGTCCATCTGCTCGGACCAGTCGGCGGCCTCCTCGATCCCCTGCTTGGTGCGCTTGAGCCGCCGGATGGCGGCCGTGAGCTTCATCCGGTTGAGCGCGTAGTACCATGCGTCCACGGGCTCCGCCTCGTCCCCGCGGAAGATCACCCGGGCGGCCGCAAGGAGATAGACGGGCATCTGGAACGACGTCCCGTCCAGGATTTCGCTCTTGCCCGTCGTGGGGCGGCTCCGCTTATAGTCGATAATGCGGAACCCGCGCGCCCTTCCCTCGCCGATCACGGCGTCCGTCACGTCGATTCGGTCGATCTTGCCGACGATGCGCGCCGGGTCCTGCCCCTTGATCTCGACGATGAGACGGTCGGGACTGGAGCGCGGGTCGGCGAGCGCCGGGTTCACCGCGAGTCCGAACGCCACTTCGAAGTGCCTGGGCGTCATGTCGAAGGCGTCCTTGCCGCGGTTTTCGACCTCCGCGCGCACGAAATCCGCCAGGAGTTCGCGCATCCGCTCGCGCTGCAAATGGAAAAGTCCCTGGTTAAGGTCGGGGTTGGTCTTCTGGAAATGGTCGAGCCGGGCGTCCGCGATGTCGCGGATGCGCTTGGTCGCGACATCCACCTCGTCCGCCTGAATGCGCACGTCCTTCATCGTCCGGCGGCGCTCGCTATAGAACTCCCGGAGCACCCGGTGCAGGATCTTTCCTTCGTCCACCGCTTCGATCTCCTCGGGCGGCTCGACGGGCGCCTCGACGTCGAGCACCGTTCGACAGAAGAACGCAAACGGGCAGCACCCGTACTCCTCGAGACGCGTCACGCTGAAGTCGTAACCGGCGCCGAAGCGCCGGGCGAGTTCCCGGAGGGCGTCGGGGTGGGAGAGCACTGCGTCGTGCGGGCCAAAAGGCTCCCACGAGTCACGCTCAGCCTCCCCCTCGAGACCCCGCTTGAGAACGAGTACCGCTCGCGGCTCAACGGCCCAGAGGAGCGCCGCCGCCCGCATCAGCTTCGCCGGCTCGCTGAGTTTCGGCTCCGAGAACCTGAGGACCGCGGCGCGCCGCAGTTCCTCGCGCGACGCGCTCCGGTCGACACATGCGACTTTCGTGGAGAGCGTCACCTCCACGCGCGATATCTCGCGAGGCGAAAAGAGACGCTTCACCTCGCCGACGTAATAGGAGACGAGTTTCTCCTGGCCCTCCCGGTCCGTCACTGGATAGGAGAGGTAGAGCCGTTTCGACGCCCGCGTCGCCGCAAGGTAGAAGAGAAACCGTTCCTCCCGCTGGTCAAACCGCCGCGGCTGAACGTCGAGCCCCATCCCGGTCATCCGCACCCGTTCGCCGTCGTCGTAGAAGGGCCCCTCACGGTGCATCCGCGGGAAGCTGCGTTCGAGAAGTCCGCCGATAAAGACGACGTCGAACGACAGGGCCCGGACCTCGTGGACCTCGTGGACCTGCACGCAGCCGAAATCGCCCCCGCGCCGCGCCACCTCACTGTCCGAGAACGCCCGGGCCACGTTCTTCGCGAAATCGACGAGCGTGCACTGGGGTTGACCGACGATGGACGCAGTCCGCACGAGGCTGGACAGGCATTCGCGGGCGGCGGCGAGGCTTTCGAGGTCCCGTGCGGCGACTTCCTGACGCGCACCCCGCAGGATGTTCCCTTCCACGTCGAGGCGGCGGAGAACGCCGAGCAGCGCCTCGACTAAGGTCGTCGCGGTACCGGCTTGCTCGATGCCGTCGAAGAGCCGGAGCAGGTTCTCGGAGACCCGCTCGGCCTCTTCCAACCGGCGGACCTTTTCGCGAAGCTCGTCCGGCTCGGTCCGATGTCTCACCTCGTCGTCGAAGTCCATTTCGGCGGACTCGATCTGCGACACGATGCCCGTGCGCAGGACCCGGAGGCTCCTCGTCCAGCTCTCGCGTCCGCGGATGATCCCGGCCTCCGCGGCCAGCTCCTCGAACCGGGCGAGCGGCAGGACTTCCCCCCCGAGCCCGACCGACGAGGCGGAGACGTAATTTGATTTCAGCAGGCTCATCACGTCGCGCGAGCGCCACCCTTCCGCGCTCACCCGCAACACATGCAGCACGAGCTGTCCCACGGACGTGAGCGAGAGCCGCACGCCGCGACCGATCCGCACGGGGATGCCGAATTCGTCAAAGACGTCCTCGACGATGTCGCGGTAATCGGCGAGCGACCGGAAGACAACGGCGACGCGCTCGAGCGGGACGGATTCCTCGACGTGGAGTCGCTTGATTTCGCGGGCGATCTCGCGCACTTCCGCCGCGGCGCCCGGAGTTTCGATCAACTGGATGGACTCAGGGGTAGGCGGGTTCGCCGGGACGCCCCGGCTGAAAAGGTGCCGTCCCACCCACGCAAGGTCGGGTTTCGCCGGGTCCTTGACGGGAAGGACTTGCAGTTTCGGCTCGAACCGCTCCCGGAGCCTTTCCAGGGTGGCCTCGGCCGACTCGAAGAGCTCTTTGCGCTTCGAGTCCTCCTCGAGCGGGAGCGTCATCGCGAGCTCTACGCCCCGCCCGGCGAGGACCTCCATCAGGCCCAGCTGTGCCGGCGTGAAGTCGTAGAACCCGTCCAGGAAAAGCCGCTTGAGCCGGGCGAAAGGCCCGAGCTTTCCCTCCGACACCAGGAGCTTGGCCCACCAGAACCTCCCCTCCTCGTCGTAGAGGTTGAGGTCCCGCAGAGTCTTCTGGTATCGGGAATAGATGGCGCTCAGCTCGCGGTCCCTCGCCGTCGCGCCGCGCCGACCCGCGAAACGGGCGAAATCGTCGGGCGTGATCTCCGCCCGCTTGAGCTCCATGATGAACGCCCGGACCGCGCGGACGAACCCGTGGAAATTCAGGACCTGCGCATGGTAGGTGATTTTGCCTTCGCCGGCAAGCCCCTCGACGATGCGCGCAAGAAGCTCGTCCTCGACGAGAGGATGGATCGGCTGCACCTCGGGAGCGTGGCGCTCGAGCACCAGGACCGCAAACTGGATGAACGTGAGGACCCGCGGACCGCCCAGGAAATCGAACGTGTGGTCGAGCAGGAGCTCCCGTCGGAGCGAGTTCGCCGCCTGCCCCGTGGGAAGGATGAGCGTTGCTTCCTCGCCCAGGGCAATCGACCCGGCGAGCGCCGAGAGGATGTGCGCGGTCTTGCCGCTGTGGGCCGGACCGACGAGGACCGAAAGCGGGGGTTTGACGCGCGTCGTTCGCATGACGTCAATTGTACCGGGCGTATCGGCCGCCGGTCAAGAAGCAACCGATGGGACTATCGGAGGAAGCGGGGTCGCAACGCTCCGCGTCACTTTACCCAGAAGAGTCCGATAATGACGCTCACGACGCCCACCACCCAGCAGTACGGGGCGAAATAGGCGAATCGGCGTCGTTCGAGCACGTGCATGAGCGCAAAGATGGCCACGTAGCCCGTGGCGAAAGCGACCACGCCGCCGACGAGCGTAGGACCGAACATCCCCTGCGCACCCGTGCTGAAGAGCTTCGGAAGTTCGAGAATCGACGCGCCGACGATCGCAGGAACCGCGATCAGGAACGAGAACCTCGCCGCGACCTTCCGATCCAGACCAATGATGATGCCCATGGAGATGGTGCTGCCGCTGCGCGACAGTCCCGGGAGCACCGCGAGACCCTGGACAAAACCGATCACCCCGGCGTCCAGCGGGTTCAGCAGAGTGAAGTCGCGACCCGGGTCACGGTATTTCCTCGTCGCATAGACGAAAAGCCCGGTCACAATCAGCATCAGACCCACGGGAACAGGATGCTGGAGTTGATTCTCGGCGTAGGGCTTGATCAGGAGTCCGATGATCGCGGTGGGCACCGATGCGATGACCACGTAGAGAAAGAGCTTGCGGTCGGACGCGCCCCGCGAGCTGGGCTGCGGACGGTATTTCGGAGAGACCGATAGACACGTCACCACAAAGCCGCTCACCAGACTCGCCACTTCCCGGTGGAAGTAGATGACGATGGCGAAGAGCGTCGCAACGTGCACCGCGACGTCGAAGACCAGCGGCATGTCCTTGAGCGCAGCGCCGCCAATGACGGCCCTCATCAGCGCCAGGTGTCCCGACGAACTCACCGGCAGGAACTCCGTCAGTCCCTGGATGAACCCCAGGATGATGCCTTGGAAGGTAGTCACTCATGTCCTCCACAATAGCCTGAACACGAGCTGCAGAACGATATTGGCCTGAATGCCGGCGGCGAGGTCGTCACACAGGATGCCCGCCCCGGCCGGAAGCCGCTCCAATTGTCTCGCCGGCGGAAGCTTCACGATATCCAGGATGCGAAACAGCACAAACGCCGCCACGCACGCCCATGCCGCGCGAGACAACGTTTCCATCGGAACCAGGAGCACCGTAAGCCACATCCCGGCGACCTCGTCGATGACCACCGGCTTCGGGTCGGAGGACCCGAACGTCGCGATCGCCCACGGACCCAGGACGAGGCACGCGACGCACGCCGCCGCAATCAGGATCCCCATGAGCCACACGGGCGGCGACCCCTCAAACACCCACCAGAGACCCGCGTAGACCACGATGGCGCCGAAGCTGCCCCACGTCGCCGGCGCGATTGGACCATACCCGAGTCCGAAGAACGTGACGATCAGTTTACGGATTTCCCCTTCTCCTGACAAGCCTCTGTGCCTGAATCAAATAGACCACTCCCGACGCAACGGTCACGACCAGGGTCATCCAGACCAGCACCTGCGCGACGATTCGCAGCACGGCCTGGTCCGTTCTTCCCCAAGTCACGAGAAAAATGAGGTAAGCGAGTGCGGCGAACTGGACGGTCATCTTCGATTTGCCCCAGAAGGTCGCGTGGAAGACGACCCCTTTCGATTCCTCGAAACTCCGGAGCGCCGTGACCACCAACTCCCGACCGACGATGACCGCCGCCATCCATGAGGCGACAAGCTGGTCGGAGTGATTGACCAGGAAGATGAATCCGCAACAGATGAGGATTTTGTCGATGCACGGGTCGGCGATGCGACCGAAGTCCGTCTGCTGGTTCCACTTGCGAGCAACCCACCCGTCCAGAAGGTCGGTCACGCCCGCCAGGAGCAGCACCGGCACCGCCACCCACGACTTAAATGCGATCAGCACAAAGAAAATGACCCCCATCACCAGCCGGCTGAGCGTCAGGAGGTTCGCCGCGTTAAAGACCATCGCCCTAAGCCCCCGGAAAATGTCCCTAACAGTATAGTCAGCCAAGCACTGAATTACAAGGGGATAGAAGCGATTCCAGTCAGATCGTATCCTCGCGCCCCGGTGACCCGCGCCCGGCGGATTTCACCGGTTCGAAGCGCGCCGCTCAGATAAATGACGGGGTCGATGTCGGGTGCGTCGCCGTAGGTCCGGCCGACGAAACTCCCCGGACGCTTCCCGGGCCTGTCGACGATGACGGGCAGCTCGCGGCCGACCCAGCTCTTGGCGATCTCGAAAGCGATCTCGCGCTGGAGAAGCATGACCTCCTCCGCGCGCCCCAGACGCTCCGTCTCGCCGGGCAGTCCGGGCAATTCGGCGGCCGGGGTTCCCGGCTCCGGGGAGTAGGCAAAGCACCCGAGCCGCTCGAAACGCTCTTCACGCAGGAAACCCCGCAGCTCGTTGAATTCCTCCCTCGTCTCCCCCGGAAATCCCACCAGCACCGTGGTCCGGAGGACGATGTCCCGAACCCGGTCTCTGAGAGTGTGAAGGAGCGTGCGGATGTCGGCCGACGTCACCTTGCGCCCCATCAGCTTCAGGATGCGGTCGGAGATGTGCTGGATGGGAATGTCCACGTAGCGGCAGCACTTCGGCTCCGCGGCGATGAAGTCGATGAGTTGCGGGGTGAAATGGGCCGGGTGGGTGTAAAGCAGGCGGATCCATTCAATGCCGTCCACGCCCGCGATGGATTCGAGAAGCTCGACCAGGTCGGGTTTTCCGCCGAGGTCGTGTCCGTAGGCGGTGATGTCCTGCGCAACGAGACAGATCTCCTTCACCCCCTCCCCCGCTAAAACCTTCGCCTCCTCCAGAACCACGTCTTTGAGTTTGCTGCGGAGGCACCCTCGAATGTCCGGGATGATGCAGTAGGCGCAGCGGTTGTCGCACCCGTCCGCAATCTTGAGGTAGGCCCAGTGTGCGGGAGTGAGGCGCAGGCGTCCGGACTCGTTCCCCAGGGCGACCACGCGGTCGGCCGGGTACGCCGGGACATCGGCGCATTCCAGCACCCGGTTCGCGAGCCAGCGAATCCGTTCGGGGGTAAGAAGGCCGACCCAGAGATCCACCTCGGGGTAACGGGCTTCGAGCTTCCCGGCTTCGCGTTCGACCCAGCAGCCGGCAACGGCGAGCATCCGGCAGGAGCCTCTTTTCCTGAGCGCGGTGCATTCGGCGAGGACTTCGCTTCCTTCGTCGCGCGCCGGGGCGATGAACCCGCAGGTGTTCACGATGATGACCGATGCGTCGGCGGGGTCCGGGCACAGGACCACGTCGCGTTTCACGAGTTCGCCCAGCAGGTTCTCGGTGTCCACCTGGTTCTTCGGACACCCGAGACCGATGACGGAGACGAAACGACCGGCGGAACTGGGGGAACCGGAGGTCTTACGACTCACCTTGCGAGGCCAACCTTTCTTCCCATTCTTCGAGCGTCAGGAGGACTTCGCGGGCCTGGCTTCCCTTGTAGCTGCCGACGAGTCCTTCCTCGGCCATGAAGTCGATGAGCCGGGCCGCCCGGGAGTATCCGATCTCGAGCTTCCGCTGGAGGAGCGACACGCTCCCGCGCTGGTTCTCCATCACGATCCGGACGGCCTGTTCATAGAGCGGGTCCTTCGACCCTTCGAACTCCCCGCCGCCCTCCTGCATCTGCACCAGTTCCTTGCTGAAGTCGGGACGCTGTTGCGCCTTGGCGAACTCGACCACCCGGTGGATCTCGTCGTCGCTGACGTAGGTCCCCTGGGCGCGGATGAGCTTCGACGTCCCGGGCTGAAGGAACAGCATGTCCCCCGAGCCGAGAAGCTTGTCGGCCCCGTTCTGGTCGAGGATGGTGCGGGAGTCCACCTTGGAAGCCACCCGGAACGAGATGCGCGCCGGGAGGTTGCTCTTGATAAGCCCGGTGATCACGTCCACCGACGGACGCTGCGTCGCCAGGATGATGTGAATGCCCACCGCGCGCGACTTCTGCGCCAGCCGCGTGATGGACGTCTCGATCTCCTTCGGCGCCACCAGCATCAGGTCGGCCAGCTCGTCGATAATGATAATGATGTAGGGCAGGTGCAGCGGGACGTGCTTCGGGTCGATCTCCTCGTCCGGCTCCAGGCCGTACCGCTCGCGGATATCCTGCTCGGAGAGGCTGTTATAGCCGGCGATGTTCCGCACGTTCACCATCGACAGGAACTCGTACCGCTCGTCCATCTTGCTCTCGGCCCACTCGAGGATGCTCGCGGCCTTCTTCATGTCGGTCACCACCGGGCACAAAAGGTGCGGCAACTCCTTGAACCCCGTCAGCTCGACCATCTTGGGGTCCACGAGGAGGAACCGGACGTCGTGCGGCGAGCGGGTCATCAGCACGCTCAGGATGACGGAGTTGATGCAGACGGATTTTCCCGAACCCGTCTCGCCGGCGATCAGGAGGTGCGGAAGCGAGGTCATGTCGCAGGTGAGCGGCGCCCCGGCCGCGTCCTTGCCCAAAAAGAGCGGAATTGCGTGGCGGCTCTCCGCGGACTCGCTCTGGTGCATGATCTCCACAAGCTGCACGAATTCCTTGTCGAGGTTTGGGACCTCGACGCCGACCGTGCTCTTGCCCGGAATCGGCGCGACGATGCGAACGTTCGGGGCCTTGAGCGCCATCGCGATGTCGTCCGAGAGACCGATGATCCGGCCCACCTTGATGCCCGGGGCCAGTTCCAGCTCATACAGCGTCACCACGGGCCCCGTGTCGATTCCCACCACGCGCACCGCGATCCCGAACTCCTTGAGACACCGCTCCAGGACTCGCGCCTTCTCCTGGATGACGTGGTTGTGACGCGTCGGATCCACCTCGATCCGCTCGTCCAACAGGTCGACCCCCGGAAGCACGTACTCCTGCTCGCCCGACTCCGTGTCCTCCTCGATCTCGGGGATATCCACGTTCTTGCGCTCGCCCGGTTTCTCCAGCGTTTCCGCCTTGATGAACTGCGGCTCCTCGCCGTTTTCATCGGGCAGGTCCACCGATGCGCGTCTCTCTTCGACTTCCTCTTCCGGCTCCTCTTCGCCGGCTTCCTCTTCCTCCGCTTTCGCGTCCTTCCCGGACTCGGCCGGCTTCTTCTGACGTTTCGGCTTCGCAAGGGGTGCGTCGGATGCACCTGCCTCTGCGCCCTCGGGCCTCGTGATGCCGAAGAAGCCCCGGAGCGCGCCGACGATCCATCCCCACAGACGCACCGCCACCCATGCCCCGGCGCCCCACAGCAGCATGTCCGTCGCCAAAAGCAGCGCAAGGGCCCCCACCGTTACGATGAGGATCAGCGACCCGGCATAGGAAAGATACCCGACCAGAAACCCCACCGACGCGTCGCCGATGACGCCCGGGTACGTCCCAACGCGTCCGCCCTTCTGGTAATACCACGCGAAAAACGCACTCACCGTGACGATAGAAAACGCGACGCCCCCCAGCCGCATCCAGGGCTGACGGATCGTCCGGTTGCTGAAGAATAGCCCGACCCAGAGCAGTCCCAGAAGCACCAGAAGCAGGCTCGTGTATTCCCCGACGTAGGTGAAGAGCGTGGAAGCGATGGTTGCCCCGACGATCCCGCACCAGTTCTGGATGTTCTCGCTGGGGGGATACTCCTGAAGATTCGGCGGATCGTGGGGACTGTAACTGAGGACGCTGAAGAGCATCAGCAGGGTCACAAGGACCAGTGCCGCCCCCCCGCAAACCCGTTTCAGGCTCGGATGTTCCATCGGAGTTCCCCGTCAGTGTCCCGTGTGTCCGAATCCGCCGGGACCGCGTGACGTGTCGTCGAGTTCGTCCGTCGGCGCCCACTCAATGTGCGTGACCTGCGCGATCACCATCTGCGCGATGCGCGTCCCGCGCTTCACCACGAAGCGCTCTTTGCCCATGTTCGCCGCGATCACACCGATCTCGCCGCGGTAATCGGCGTCGATCGTGCCGGGTGCGTTGACAATGGTGATTCCGTGCTTGAGCGCCAGTCCGCTCCGGGGTCTCACCTGCGCCTCGTACCCCACCGGAAGCGACACGTGAAGTCCGGTCGGGATGAGCCGGATGTCCCCCGGCTCCAGCACGATGTCCTCGGCATTGGCGGCAAGAAGGTCCATGCCGCTGGCGCCTTCGCTCTGGTATTCGGGCAGCGCCAGTCCCGCAGCCGTGACATCCACCTTCACTCGCACCTGGATCTTCTTCATCCGCCCCGGCGCCTCCCCGATGCCCTCTCTTTCCCGAGCTCTTCGACCCTGCGAAGGATGTTCACGGCGACCTCGTGCTTGGTGACCTTCCGCAAGCGGGTCGTCCGCTCATGGTCATCGATGATGTCGACGGAGGTCACGTCAGCGCCGAACGCCGAGGGCGAGTTGAGCACGATGAAGTCGAGGTTCTTCTTCCTGAGCTTCTCGAGTGCACCCCGGCGGGGAGAAGCGCTTTCCACCGCGAAACCCACCAGGATCCGGTCCCCCTTCTTGCGGCCTATCTCGTTCAAAATATCGGGATTTTCCACCAGCTCCAACACCCATTTGTCCCCGGTGCGCTTCCTTTTGCCGGTCACTTTTTCGCCCACGCGGTAGTCCGAAACCCCCGCGGTCATCACCACGACCTCCGCCTTCTTCAGCCGCTTCATCGCCGCCTGGTGCATCTCACGCGCGCTCGTCACGCGGATGCACGCAACATCGCATGGGGGCTCAAGATGCGTGGGGCCGGTAATCAGCTCGACCGTATGTCCGGCTGCCGCAAAGACTTCGGCCACGGCGAACCCCATCCGCCCGCTCGACGGCGACGAGATGTAACGCACGTCGTCGATGAATTCCCAAGTCGGTCCGGCAGTGACCAGGACCCTCACGATTTCCCTCCATGTGACACAAAACGCGACAGGGGTGTCTCTGGGGAAGCGCCCGGCGGATGGAGCATCATTTCAGGAGCGAAGCGACGAGGTCGATGATGTCTTTCACGTCCGCGAGTCGCCCGACCCCCTCAACCCCGCAGGCTAGATACCCTTCCGTCGGCTCGACGACACGGTGGCCGAGGTCCTTGAGCCGCCGCACATTCTCCTGCACGATGCGGTTGTTCCACATCCGAGGGTTCATCGCGGGGGCAATCACGACGGGAACGTCCACCGAGAGAAGCACCGTCGAGAGGAGGTCGTCGGCGATGCCGTGGGCGAGTTTGCCGATGATGTTCGCGGTCGCCGGCGCCACCACCACCGCTTCCGCCCAATCCGCGAGTGCGATGTGGGTGGGGTTCATCTCGCGGTCGGTCCGCCACATGTCGAGATAGACCGGCCGGCGCGAAAGCGCCTCGAACGTCAGGGGCGCGACGAACCGCGTCCCCGACTCCGTCATGACCACCGTCACTTCGGCCCCGGCCTGCACCAGCTTCGACGTGAGGTCCGCCGACTTGTACGCGGCGATGCCCCCGGTCACGCCCAGCAGGATCCGTCGGTCTTTCATTGCGAGTCCTCCACGAAGGGCGGCTCCCCGGCCGCCTACTCCCCTTCGTCCACTTTCTTGAAAACGTCCACCGAGGCAGGCTCGGCCATCTCCTCCGTCGGCTCGATTTTCCCATCCGTCAGCTCACGGAGAACGATGTCCAGGAGGTCCCTCCGGTCTCGTCCAACTTCCACCATCGGTCGTGCCCCCTTGACGAGTTCCCGAAGCCGTCTCTGGACCACCGCCGTCAGCCGGAACATGCCGCCGTGCGTCAGCACCAGCGGCCCCGTATCAAGATCTTTCGCCACGTCGCTTCTCCTTGGTCAACTGGATGAGATTTCGAAGCTCGTTCACGGCAACGTTCAGCACGTCGTTGACGACCACGTGGTCGTATTCGCCCGCGCAATCGAGCTCCGCCTGTGCCCGCCGGACCCTCTCGTCGAACTGCTTGCCCGTCTCCGAACGTCTTTTCCGCAGCCGATCCTTCAGCGTCCGGATGTCCGGAGGCCGGATGAAGATCAGCACGGCCTCCGGGAACTTCTTCCGGATCTGTCGGGCGCCTTGGACGTCGATGTCCAGGAGAATGGTGCGCCCGGATTCGAGGGCCTCGCGCACTGGCCCCGCCGGCGTTCCGTAAAGGTTCCCGAAGCTCTCTGCGTATTCGGCGAACGCCCCCGACGCGACCCGACGCTCGAACTCCTCGCGCGTCAGAAACCAGTAATCCCCCCCGTCGATCTCCCCCTGACGGGGCTTGCGCGTCGTCGCCGACACCGACCAGACCAGCCCCGGGTCCTCTTCGAGGACCCGCTTCACCATCGTCGTCTTGCCCGAGCCCGACGGCCCGCTGATGACGATCACCACGCCCGTCTCTTTTCCCCCGCACGCCATCCCGCTCACGCTCACTCCACGTTCATCACCTGTTCCTTCAGGCGATCCACCGCGGCCTTCGCATCCAGGACCAGAGTCCCCAACTCAACGTCCGCGGCCTTCGAGCCCATCGTGTTCGCCTCGCGGAACATCTCCTGGATCAGAAACTCCAGCGGTCGTCCCACCGGCTCGTCCTTCTCCAGCAGTGCCGCAAGCTGTGCCAGGTGCGAGTCCATCCGGTCGATCTCCTCGCGGATGTCGCTTCGCTCGGCGAAGATCGCCACCTCGCGGGCCAGGTCCGGCGCCGACAGGCTCGCCGCCGAGCCCTCCAGCAGTTCCTTGACGCGCGCGGTAAGACGGTCCCGGTAGCTCTTCACCATTTCGGGGGCCCGCTCGCGAATCCCGTTCACCATCTCCCGGAGTCCCTGCGTCTCGCGAAGCAGCACGCCCTTCAGGTGTTCCCCCTCGCGACGCCGCATCCGGATCATCTCGTCCAGGGCCTCGCGAACCACCGCTTCCACTTCCTTCCACACCTCGTCCATCCCGCCCGCGCCTTCGTCGGCGACGCCCACCATCCCCGGAAGGGAAAGGAGCTCCCCCAGCGTCACCTCGTCCCCGCCCTCGATCTCGGCGAATTGTCTTCGACATTCCTCGATGGCCGCGCGGTGGATGATAAGTTCCTTCGCCCCGGCAAACGCCCCCTGCTTGCGCACGTTCACGTACACCGTGCCCCGCGACGCCTTTTCCTTCACCACGTTCTCGATCGCGCTCCCGAGCGGCTCCCACGACTCCGGAAGACGCACCGACACCTTGAGGAAGCGGTTGTTCACCGATTTCATCTCGACGGTCACGCCGCCGCTTTCCCCCTCGCGGTGCGCGCGTCCGTATCCGGTCATCGACTGGATCATGACGGACCTTTCCTGTCGGGACGGGTCCCGGGCTTGGTCGCCACGGACCCTTTCCTGCACAGCGGACACCGGCTCGGCTCAAACGCCGGAATCTCGAAATCGATCAGGTACCGGTAGTCCACGCCGAACCCCACCTGCTTGTTGCGGCAGACGAGGCTCGTCACGCCGACGATCTGCGCGTGCGTGGGCTTGAGCAGTTCGAGGATCTCCTTGGCGGAGCCTCCCGTGGTGACGACGTCTTCGGCGACCAGCACGCGATCGGCGCCGTCCACCTTGAACTCCCGGCGGAACTCGAACGTGCCCGCGGCCGACCGTTCCATGAAAAGCCCCCTCGCCCCCAACTGGCGTGCAAGCTCATAGGCCACCACGATGGCCCCCACCGCCGGTCCTACCACGGCGGTCACCCCGCTCGTCCGCCACTTCTCGGCCAGTCCCCTAGAGAGCGTTTCCAGCCGGTCCGGGTACTGCTGCACCTGGGCGCACTGGAGATACCCCGCACTGTGCAGTCCGCTCGAGAGCACGAAATGTCCCGATAGAAGCGCCCCCGAATCGCTCAGGATGTTCAGGATTTCTTCCCGCTCCATGTTCCTGTCTTTCTCACTTCGGGGTCGAAGTGGGGGCGCTGGGCGTCTTGTCCTCGGCGCCGCCGGTCAGGCCGACTCTCGACGCCCGGCTGCTCAGAAGTCCGATCGCGATGATCAGCACGAAGAAGATCGCCGCCACCCAGGCCGTGAGCTTGGTGATGCTCTCGGCGCTGCGGCCGCCGAATGCGGACTGCACCGCGCCTCCGCTCAACGCCCCGGCTAGTCCCCCGCCCTTCACGTCCTGCGACAGCACCAGAAAGATCAGAAACACGCAAACCACCAGAAGAAGAGCCGCCAGCACGCTCGTAATGATCATGTTCACCTTCTCCCATGTTTCTTGCCGGCATCTCCCAGGCCCTTCGCCTGGATCGTGTTCCGAACGATGCCGATAAAGGAATCCGCCGCCAGACTTGCCCCGCCTACCAGCGCCCCGTCCACGTGCGGCTGGCTCATCAGATCCACCGTGTTCTCAGGTCTAACGCTCCCGCCGTATTGGATCGTGGTGTCGTCCGCGATCTCCCGGCCGAACTTCGCGGCGAGAAGTCCGCGGATGAACTCGTGCACTTCGTTGGCGTCGGCGGGACTGGCATTCACGCCCGTCCCGATCGCCCACACCGGTTCGTAGGCGATGACGACGCCTTTCATCTGGGCGGCCGAAAGTCCGACGAGACCTTTCTCCACCTGCGTCCTGACCACCTGCGTGGTCCGGCCGGACTTCCGTTCCTCCAGGATCTCGCCGACGCACAGAATCACGCCCAGTCCCGCCCCCGCCGCCGCCTTCGCCTTTCCGGCGATCAACTCGTCGGTCTCCCCGATCACGTGCCGCCGCTCGGAGTGCCCCACGATGGTCCACGTGCAGCCGACGTCCAGCAGCATCCCAGGGGAAACCTCGCCCGTGAACGCCCCCTTCTCCTGAAGGTAGACGTCCTGCGCCCCGAGGCGGATGCGCGACCCCTGCACCACCTGCGCCACCTGCTCGAGATAGACATACGGCGGAAAGACGCCGACGTCCACCCGTTCCTCGCTGCCGAACTCCGCCTTGAGCGTCGCGGCGAGTTCCCTCGCCTCGCGCAGACTCAGGTTCATCTTCCAGTTGCCGGCGACGAAAACCCGACGCATCCCATCCTCCATAGCACGGACGAAATCAGTTTCCCGAAGGTTCCATTTTGATCCCGAGCGCCCCGGCGATGCCCCGCAGCTCCCGCATCATCCGGTCAAATCGCTCCGGCAGCAGCGACTGTGCCCCGTCGCAGAGCGCCTCTTCCGGGCACGAGTGCACCTCCACCAGCACTCCGTCGGCCCCGGCGGCCAGCGCCGCCCTCGACATGGACGCCACCAGGTCATGCCGTCCAGTCCCGTGACTCGGGTCCACGAGGATCGGCAGGTGGCTCAGTCCCTTGACGTTCCCCACCGCGCTGATGTCCACCGTGTTCCGCACCGACGTCTCGAAGGTCTTGATGCCTCGCTCGCAGAGGATCACCTGCGAGTTTCCCTCGTTCAGGATGTACTCCGCGCTCATCAGCAGTTCCTGCACGGTCGAGGACATCCCGCGCTTCAGAATGACCGGTTTCCTGACCTTGCCCGCCTCGGTCAGCAGGCTGAAGTTCTGCATGTTCCGCGCGCCGATCTGCAGCACGTCGGCATACTTCGCAACGAGTTCCACCTGCCGCGTGTCCATCACTTCGGTCACCACCGGCATGTCGAGCTCGTCGCCGCACTCGCGCAGATACCTGAGCCCCTCCTCGCCGAGTCCCTGGAAGCTGTACGGCGAAGTCCGCGGCTTGAACGCCCCGCCGCGCAGCATCGCCGCCCCCGACTTCTTCACCCGGCGCGCAACGTCGCACAGTCCCTCGCGGCTCTCCACCGCGCACGGACCCGCAATCACCGTGAAGTGTCCCGCCCCCACCTTCACTCCGCGCACGTCCACCACCGTGTCGTCGGGGTGAAACTCCCGGCTCGCACGCTTGAACGGCTTCAGCACCCGGATGGTCTTCTCGATCCCGGGCGTCGCCGACAGGTCCAGCCGCGCGAGCTTCTCCTCCGGGCCGATGACCCCGATGACCGTCCGCTCCACCCCCCGGCTGACGTTGGTGTCCAGCTCCAGCGCGTGAATCCGGCCCAGCACACGGTCGATTTCGGCCTGCGTCGCACCGGCCTTCATCACCACGATCATTCACGTCACTCCCGGGCGTCCGCCCTCGGATACGACCCCATCAGCTGGAAGTACCGGCACCCCTCCTCCACCTCGGCCAGCGCCGCCTTCACCTCGGCGTCCTCCACGTGACCCTCCAGGTCCACGAAGAAGATGTAATCCCACGCCTTCGTCCTCGAGGGCCTCGATTCGATCTTCGTAAGGTTGATGCCGTGGTGCTTGAACGGAAGGAGCATGTCATACAGGGCCCCCACCCGGTTCTTCACCGCGAACATGATCGACGTCCGGTCATGCCCCGTCGCCGAGCCGAACTTCTTCCCCAGCACCACGAAGCGCGTCACGTTCTCGTGATGGTCCTCCACGTTCTCGGCGAGAATCCGCAGGTCGTAGAGTTCCGCCGCTTCGCTGCTCGCGATCGCCGCCACGCCGATTCCCTTCCCGGCCTCCTGTGCGGCCGCCGTGGTGCTTGCCACGGGAATCAGCTCCGCGTGCGGCAGGTGCTCGCTCAGCCAGCGACGGCACTGCGCAATCGCCTCGGGCTTGGAGTACACCCTCTTCACTTCCTCTATCTTGCAGCGTCCCATCAGGTTCTGGTGGATCTCGAGGATGATCTCCGCGCCGATCTTCAGCCCGCACGTCATGAAGGTGTCCAGCGTCTCGCTCACCACGCCCCCCGTGGAGTTCTCGATGGGCACGACGCCGACGTCCGCCTTCCCCTTCAGCACGTCCTGGAAAACTTCCTCGATGTCCTCCGACGGCACATATTGGACCGCCGTGCCGAAGTGCGCGCGTGCCGCCTGGTGGGTAAACGTCCCCGCCGGTCCCAGGTAACTCACCACGACAACCTTCTCCATGGCGCGCGTCGCACTGATGATCTCACGGTAGATCGATCGGATCGCTGCCGGCGGAAGCGGCCCCTTGCCCTGTCCCGCAGCACCCTCCAGGACACTGGCTTCACGGTCGGGCGCATAGACCGGCGCCCCTTTGGCCTGCTTGAACTTCGAGATCTCAAGCGCCGCCTCGGCCCGCTCGTTCAGCAGCTTCACCAGCCTCTTGTCAATCCCGTCAATCTGTGACCGCAGATCTTCCATGTCGCCCATCAAGCCTCTCCCGCCTGCCAATTGCCCTCGTTCACAACATATTCGACCATTTCCAAAAGACGGCTTTGAACCCCGTCAGTGTAGGCAGTCTGAGCCGTCTTGTCAAGAGAGGGGATGCGAAACGAAACCGGCGGAAACGCTGCGCGCCGTAACTCCTTGGCACTCCCTACATTACGACATGAACGCCGGACGGCACCCCTTCCATCCATGGCCTCCGGCTCACCCTTGCGGCTTACGCCGGAATTTCAACCTCGTACTTCTCGCGCAGAATGTCCACAAGTTCCGAAAGCCTCTTGATGGCATGGTCGGGCTCGGTAACCCCCTGCACCGAGGAGTATTTCCCCTCGTGCCGCACGAGCACCGTGGACATCCCTAGCTGGTTCGGCGGGTCCACGTCGTTGGGCGGGTTGTCCCCTACGTACATCGCCTCCAACGGCCAGATCTCCAACTGTCGGCACGCCCTCATGTAAAGCTTCACGTTCGGTTTCCCGATGCCGATCTGGTCGCTGATGAAGATGGCGGAGGGATCGATATACTCCATGAGTCCCAGTCGCAGGATCTTCTCCGCCTGCTTCACCGGCTGTCCCATGGTGATAATGCCCAGGATCAGGTCCGTCTGGCTGAGTTTCTTGAGGACCTCGGGGACGTCTGGAAAGGGCTTGAGCTGCCGGGCTTTGGTCTCGTGATAGGCGATCACCGCCCCGGCAATCAGGATCGCCGGGTTGACGCCTTCATGCGTCTCCGCCGGAAGCCTGAGCAGGAGTTTGTCAAAATGAAACTCGTAGTTCGAAGAGAACTCCGCGATCACCTCGTGCAGTTCCCGCAGCACCTCCTCGGGCTCCATCTTGAGCCCGAGCCGCACCATCTCCCGGACTCCGTTGGTCCGCGCTAGCTCGGCGAACTCCGTGGTGGAATACAGCGTGTCGTCCACATCAAACAGTATCGCACGCAGTTTCGCCATCGGACTAAAACTCCCGGAAATCTCGCCTCTTTCATTCTTATACTGCCATCCCCGGCCCCTGTCAAACCAATTTCGCCTTGCCAACTTGACAGGGATGCCCCAACAGCAGACGGTCGGAACTCTGCCAAAATGGCAGCACTTGCGCTCGTCGCTATATTCTACAACAATTATTTCAGTCCTAACCCCTCCACCGACAACCACTTATGAAAGTCAGCGAAATATAGCCCCCGCCTTGGTACGCCGTTTGCTAATATGGCCAATAGAGGAGCAAGATTCCGGACTCCCGAGTCTTGCTTTGAAACGCGCAGCTTCAGAGTCCGGCAAGTCCGAACTGAAAGGAGCTTGGCAATGGCAAAGGCTATTGGAATTGACTTGGGAACGACCATGTCGGTCGTGTCCGTCATCGAGGGCGGGACCCCTGCGGTGATTACCAACGCGGAGGGCGGTCGGCTCACTCCCTCCGTGGTGGCTTTCACGGACAAGGGCGACCGGCTCGTGGGACAGCTCGCCAAGAGACAGGCGGTCACCAACCCCAGGAACACCATTTATTCGATCAAGCGGTTCATGGGGCGCCGTCACAGCGAGGTCGCCTCGGAAGAGAAGCTCGTGCCGTACGAGGTCGTCGGAGGGTCCGACGAACTGGTGAAGGTCCGGGCCGCGGGCAAGGACTGGACGCCTCCCGAAATCTCCGCAATGGTCCTGCGCTATCTCAAGGAAGCCGCCGAGGCGCATCTCGGCGAAAAGGTGACCGAAGCGGTCATCACCGTCCCCGCCTATTTCAACGACTCGCAGCGTCAGGCGACAAAAGAGGCCGGCATGATCGCCGGACTCGACGTCAAGCGCATCATCAACGAGCCCACCGCCTCGGCATTGGCCTACGGCGTCGATAAATCCAAGGACCAGCGCGTGGCCGTCTTCGACCTCGGGGGCGGCACGTTCGACATCAGCATCCTCGAACTGTTCGAGGAGAAGGACACCGACACCGGGAAACCCATCAAGACGTTCCGCGTCCTCAGCACCAACGGCGACACCCACCTCGGCGGAGACGACTTCGACCAGGTGATCGTGAACTACATCGCCGACGAGTTCAAGAAGGAGCAGGGAATCGAGCTGAGGAAGGACCGCATGGCCCTGCAGCGGCTCGTGGAGGCCTCCGAGAAGGCCAAGTGCGAGCTCTCTTCCCAGTTCGAGGTCACCGTCAACCTCCCGTTCATCACGGCCGACTCCAAGGGTCCCAAGCACCTCGAGATTCGCCTTACGCGTGCGAAGCTCGAACAGCTGACGGCGCAACTTATCGAGCGGACTCGAAAGCCTTGCATCCAGGCCATCGAGGACGCCCGCGTCACCCCGGCCGACGTCGACGAGATACTCCTCGTCGGCGGCATGACGCGAATGCCCCGCGTCCAGCAGATGGCCAAGGAGATCTTCAACAAGGAGCCCAACCGCAGTCTCAACCCGGACGAGGTCGTGGCCATGGGGGCGGCCATCCAGGCCGACATCCTCACCAGCGGCAAGCACGGCGACGTCCTGCTCCTCGACGTCACCCCGCTTTCGCTCGGCATCGAGACGCTGGGCGGCGTCATGACGAAGCTCATCGAGCGCAACACGACCATCCCGGTCCAAAAAAAGGAAACCTTCTCGACCGCGGCCGACAACCAGCCCGCGGTGGATATCCACGTCCTTCAGGGCGAGCGCGAGTTCGCCGGCGACAACCGGACGCTCGGACGCTTCCAGCTCACGGGCATCCCGCCCGCCCCGAGAGGCATGCCCCAGGTCGAGGTCGCCTTCGACATCGACGCGAACGGCATCCTCAACGTCGGCGCCAAGGACTTGGGCACGAAGAAGGAACAGTCCATTACCATCAAGTATTCCTCCGGGCTCAATGACGACGAAGTCGAGCGGATGAAGCAGGAAGCCCAGCAGTACTCTTCCGACGACCACAAGCGACGCGAGGTCGTCGACGCCCGCAACCAGGCCGACCAGCTTATCTACCAGACCGAGAAGACTCTCAAGGAGCACGGGGACCGGTTGAGCGCCGCCGAGAGGCAGCGCATCGACGACACCAGGAAGCGCCTCGAAGAGTCCATGAACGGGTCCGACGCCAAGGTCATCAAGTCGGCGATGGACGCTTACACCGAGGCCGCCCAGCAGCTGGCCAAGGTCATGTATGAGCAGTCGGGGCCGAAGCAGGGACCGGCCGGAGAGGCCGGCCCGGGCGGACCGTCGCCGCGTCAGGAGCCGCCAAATGCCGGCGAAAAGAAGACATCCGGCGACGATAACATCATCGACGCCGACTACGAGGTCAAGTAAGCCGTCACGCATCGTCACGTGTCGACAAAACTGCCGGCCCCCGTGCCGGCAGTTTGCTTAAGGGGGAAGCTCCCTCAGGTTTCCGGCTCCACCGGCGGTGAGCCCTGCGCGACCCCGCAGATGAACGCCCCCTTCACCCGCTCCGAGGAACTCGCCCGGAAAGACCATCCACGTCAAAACCGACGCGAAGAAGCAGTTCACCTTCGCCTGAGGCGCCTGCGGATCCTCGTGACCGTGACAATCAGCGCCAGTCCCGCTACTGCCGTCGCCACCCCGTACGCCCACCACGACGGGAGCTCGTAGCGGTAGTCCGACACGACGGACAGCGTGTAGAGCATCCGTCCGCGGAAGAGGTCGTACCCCACCGCGGAGGAGCAGGCCGACATGGGCGTCAACTTGACCACAACGTCCACGGCCCTGGACTTCCACGATTCGCTCGTCGCCTGCACCAGGATGTTCCCCCAGAAAGGCGACGATAGCGCGAGATAGCCGAGCAGCATGGCGGCAACACCCGCGGCGGACGTGCTTCGAAAGACGAGCCGCAGGGTTCCCGCCAGTCCCGCCGCAAGGAGCCCCACGCCCAACACAACCACCTGCACCTTGAGCGTCCCGGCATACCCGCCGCGACCCTCGAGATACGCAAGGGCGAGAAGCAGGACAGTCGTGGACACCGTCATCGTCACGACGCGCAGTGCCGCGATGAGCGTCCCGAACGAGTTCCGATCGAGGAGTCCGGCGCTCCACCACGGCACAATCGAGACCATCACCAGCACCTGGAAAAGTCCCGCCAGGAGGGAAAGGAGCGCGGACCGTCCCGCCTCGGAGGTCAGCCGGGGACTTGCCTGGAGTTCCACGACGAAGCAAAGCACGACGACAGCCAACGGGATTCCCAGCGACGCCAGCCGCTCCACGCGGCGCGACGCCGGATTGGGTTTCAGGACCTCGGTCAGGCCTGTCGTCACGTTCATCGAGACCTCTTCGTCATTCCCGAACGGGCCGCGGAGGTTACGGCTTCAGAACCACGCCCGGGAGTGAAAGGTTCCTCAGCAACCTGGCCTTCTCCTCGGGCGTGTCCGTCATCTCGAGCGCCTTCCGCCACGAGGCGCGGGCTTTCTCGAAATCCCTCAACTCATAGTAACAAGTCCCGAGGTTCTTCCAAATGGTTTCCGACCCCGGATTGAGCCGTAAGGCCTCTTCGAGGACGCCTCGGGCTTGCGCATAATCGCGCGTCTCGAGCAGGGTCGCCCCCAGGTCGCGATAGGCATCGAAATACGCCGGCCTCGCGTTGATTGCCGCCTTCATCTCCTGGATCGCGTCCTGCCTCTTCCCCTCCCGGTAATACACCCCGGCCAGTCCGTAATGCGCGCCCGCGTTCAGTGCGTCCGCCTGGATCGCGTCGCGGAAAAACCTCCCTGCCGACTCGGTCTTTCCCCCGCTAAAATCGAGAACGCCCAAGGACGAGAGCGCCCGTGAGAACCGCGGAGACGCCTCGAGCGCCCGGTCATACTCCTGTCTCGCCAACGCCGGCTTATCCGAAACCTCATACAGAACGGCGAGGTTGCAGAGCTCGGCCGCGCGGTACTCCGCCGGCAAGGTGTTGCCGTGTATGGTCACCAACTCGCCCCATGTCGCAAGCGCCACGCCCAGGACCACCAGGATGGGTTTTTCGTACTCCCCCCGGCGCACCCACCCCGCAAATTCCACCACCACCGCCGACCACGCAACGGCAAAGAGCGGCGCCACGGGCATCCGGTAGCGCCCCAGGACGTAAAAGACGACGACGCTGAACGTGGTCGCGACGATCATCAGGTTGATCAGGTGCGCGCGAGGCCCCCGCCGCAGGAAAATGATAAACCCCACCAACCCGCCCGGAAGGAGCAGGGCGTAACTGAAAAACGCCGCGTGCAGGAGCCATGCGTGCTCCGCCAGAAAGCCCACGCTCCACGTGTCCATCACTTCTTCGGCGTTGACGAACCGGGCGAGTTTGATCGCCTCCAGGCGAAGCCACTCCGCCGGGTCGTCACGGAAAGAGCTCACGGCCTCTCGGAACCAGTATGCGGACGCCTCGGAAGGTCGAAGGTCCCGGCCCGCCGTCCGGCTCGCGAGCACCCGCGCGTCCTCTCCCTCGTATACCGGGTCTTCGCGAACCCCCGGGTGGTACTGGTAGGCCCCGTCCGCACCCTTGTGGTTCCCGATATAGAAGTTGAACCCGGCGTGACTGGAGCTCAACACCACGTCTCCGCCCACCAGGTAGTTCCTCGTCATCGCCGCGCCGAGCGGCAGCACAAGCCCAACGACCACGAGGAAAAGCGACGCGGAAAGCCTCGCCCACCCCCAGCCCCGGCACGCGAGAACCACCCACACCAGGACGAACGGCGCCGCAAGGAGCATGTTTCCCTGGACCAGTCCGA
>Ga0182021_10000799_pt1 | contig 35146 bp, 37 predicted proteins | sample 612E3MmetaG_FD_120493 | JGI IMG/M metagenome (GOLD analysis project Ga0182021, IMG submission 120493) | Permafrost microbial communities from Stordalen Mire, Sweden - 612E3M metaG (Illumina Assembly) | ecosystem: Environmental > Terrestrial > Soil > Wetlands > Permafrost | place: Sweden...
CACGACATAGCCATGGATGGGAGCCGACCCGTTGGAGTACTTGAGATTCCCGGAGATTCTGCCCCCCTTTAACAGGACCGCGTCGATGTTTGCGGTGGTTTTTGAATCGCTCGTATAGACGGAATCCGGGTCCGTCTTATCCTTGTTGTCATACCATTCACTGAAGTGCCACCCATCGCTGACGTGAAAGCGGACCTTGTACGGTCCCGCTGATGTTACGGGAAGCAGGTATTTGCCTTGGCTGTTCGTCTCGGCAGTTGCACTCGGGTCTGGCGGAATCGACCAGCTGTGGTCTTTCCACGTGACGTAGTATGCTTCGACCGTGCAGTTCACAACCGGCCCACCCGCGCTCGATGTCACTTTTCCGGATATGGAGGGCACGACCTTGAGAACGGCATCAATGTTCTGGGTAGTGCCAGGGGGCGTCACGGTCACCAGGTCCGCTTCGTCTAGTGAATACTTGCCGTTGTATAGCTGGGGTTTAAGTACTCCACCTTTGGGCATCATGAAAGCAACTTTGTAGTAGCCCGCGTCAAGGTTATTGACAGTGTACGTGCCGTTGGTGGCAGTAGAGGTGGAATTGACGACTGTGGTTCCGTCTGGAGTCACTACGTCTACCTTGCATTTGGACACTGGCTCTCCATTGCTGGTGACAGTACCGGAGATTGCACCAGTAAGAGACTGGGCCCGGGCAATCGAGGCTGTCAACAAGAAAAGCATCAATGAAAGCATAAGCATGAAAGCTGCAGCCAGGAATATTTCGCTGACGTGCGGTTTTGATTCGGTCATTACTACCCCCAGTTTTCTTACCTATAAGCACAAAGCAATTCAAACGTGTAATGTGTTGAGAAAATGAGATTCCCAACCTCGCCGCCAACAATAAAGGCCGCATTTTGATTCTACATTCTTTCTATTGAAACGAGAATAGCATGATTTGGTTACCACCCAGAGTAGAAATATAAAACGTTCGCATGTGTTTTGGCGGGGTTTGTCACGCGCGAAGTGGTTGATTTGATACACGGTGGACGTTACTGGATTTGAACCGCCCTACGCGTCTACGCCGCGCGGTGACCCCAAACATGGTCAAACCAGTGACCCCCTGCCGCGCGAAGGCAGCGCTCTCCCGCTGAGCTAAACGCCCATGAATTGTGGTTGGTATTCTAGCATATTTGTATTTGGGGATCGGGCATCGGGGGAGTTGATATTTATGGATGGATCGGGCTTCAGTGGGTTTTGCGCGCGCGAGCTATGGCAACTTCCTGGGCCGTGAGCTCTATGGTGTCGTCGAGTGGACGAAGCGGGACGTGTCCCCGCCGGGCAAGCGCCCTCTCGATGAGGAAGTCCGCGACACCCGGGTTCTTGGGCAGCAGCGAGCCATGGAGGTAAGTGCCGACGGCACCCATGTGTACCGCGCCCTCCGTCCTGTCTTCCCCGTTGTTCCCGTGACCGACTGTGACCATGCCGAGCGGGTTGCAGCGTTCACCGAGATGCGTCTTGCCGGAGTGGTTCTCGAAGCCCACGATGACGCCGGACTTTCCGCCAAGGGCGGATTTTGCGACCACGTTGCCGATAAAGCGAGTGTCGCCGGCGACGGTATAGGCGTCGAAAACGCCGATGCCGGGTAGTTCGTCGCTATCGAAGGGCCTGTAGAACTTTCCGAAGAGCTGGTATCCGCCGCATATGACCAGGGCGGCGGCGCCGTCTTCGATCTCGCGTTTGATCGCCTCGCCCTTCACGTCGGCGAGGTCCTTACACACCAGCACCTGCTCCCGGTCCTGCCCCCCGCCCATGAAGAAGATGTCGTGACGGCCCGGTACGATGGGTTCACCCAGGGCAAGGTCCTGCACTTCCACCGCTATGCCGCGCCACCGGCATCTTTGTATCAGCGCGAGCACGTTGCCGTCGTCGCCGTAGATATTCATCAGGTCGCGGTACAGGTAGCCGATTCTCACGTTCATCCGGTCTCAGGCCTCTCATCGGTTAGTGAAATCTTCATCATCAACCTTCCCAGTAAGGGGTGACGAGCCCCCGCTTGACCATGATCCGACGCAGGTCGAGCATAGCGGTATACGTTGGGACCATGTACAATGTGCCCCCGGGGACAACCTTGTCGAGGGCGAAATCAAGTGCTTTTTCCAGGTCTGTCTCGATGGTCAGGGACTGCTGTTGGAGCTCGGAGTACTTGACGCGAAGGGCCATGTCCCAGCCTCGGATGCCTGAGCAGACAACGTTGAGGAGCCGTCCGCGGAACATCTCGAAGTCCACGTCCCATATCCACGACACGTCGCGCCCATCGGCAATGTTATCGTTAAGGGCGAGCAGGACGTCTTTGCGTCCCGGCTCGGTCATCAGGGTGCGGATCACTTCGTTGAAGCCGGCGGGGTTCTTGGCGAGTATCATAAGTATCTTCCGGTCACCCGTCTCCACGCGCTCGACCCTGCCGAACGCGGCGGTGAACTCTTCGACCGCACCCGTGATGATATCGGGATCGACCTCGAGCGCCAGCCCGGCGGCCATTGCCCCGAGAATGTTGTATACGTTGTAGAGCCCCGGAAGCGGGATGGAGACCGCGGTGGAGCCTCCCGGGTAATGGACGTTGCAGCGCGTGCCGTTCATGCCTGCCATCTCGAGGTCGGTCGCGAAAACGTCCGGTCGAGGTCGCTCGCGGCCACACGAGGTACATCGATAGCGTCCCATGTGCCCGAACAGGTAGTATTCGTACTCGAGCGGTGCCCCGCATTCGGCGCAGTGCTTGCTGTCGGCCGCGTGTTGCATCGTGGCGCTCGCGTACCTCCCGGCGGCTTCGATGCCGTAGTAGACGACCTTTTGCTCGAGCCCGTATCCGATCGATGCTACGAGCGGGTCGTCCGCATTGAGCGCAACCGTCGCAGCCGGATCCATCCCATTGATCGCCGTCTTCATCTTCTTCGCGAGGGTATCGAGCTCGCCGTAACGGTCGAGCTGGTCGCGAAAGAGGTTATTTACCAGCACGAGGCGAGGCGATGCGTCGACGACGGCGGCGGGAAGCGCCGCTTCGTCCACCTCGAAGAGCCCGATTCTTGCGGCGAGCCTGCCGGAGAGGTTGGATTCCCTGATGAGCGCGGAAGCTATGCCGGCCATCAGGTTTGCGCCCGTGCGGTTGTGCACCGGGGTTAAACCTGCGCGGTCCAGGATGGACGCGAGCAGCGTCGCCGTAGTCGTCTTGCCATTGGTGCCGGTCACGAGTGCGCAACCCAGTGGGAGCCCTGAGACCATCGAAGGTACGAAACCCGGGTACATGCGCCGCGCGACACGTCCTGGCAGGGTAGACCCGCCCCCGATATTGAGCAGGCGGCTCGACGCTCCTATTATCTTCCCGATTGCAAGGGCAAGCCTCGTTCTGAATCGCATGTGCAAAGTCTAGCATTAATCTCAGTGTTATCATCATCCGGGAATCATGGGCCGGTGAGATGAGGCCATGGAAGAGCAACAAGAGAAGAAATGCGCACTTTGCGGAGCCGTTTTCGACGGGGTCGCGGAGACCGATAGTGGTGAGTTCACATGCCGCCGCTGCGCTACCTCGGCGCGCTATGACGGCGTCAACCTGGTTGCCATCAACATCATCAATTACTACGCGATGCTCGCGGAGCTCGAGGCCCGCAACAAGGAACTGGTCGATGAGATAGAGTTCGAGGGCAACAAAGGCTCGCACCGCGACATGGGCTATCTGCGGAAAAAACACCTGGAGCGCCAGGACGTGCTTGCCGAGTGCTCTTTCCTCTCCCACTTCCGCGCATTCGTCGAGAAGTGGTGAACCACGCCCGCCCGCACCATTGACCTGCACCTCCAATTTCCTTTATATTCTCGCCTGTGTGGTCAAAGCATTCAGCGGTTTACCAGGCGGTTGTTTACTGGGGGGTGCCGGGGAATGAGCAACTTCTACCTCAAGAGCGTCAGCGAACAGAAAGACGCCAGTTTCCGAAGGCTCTCCAACTACATCAACGAAGTCATTTACCCGTATCATCCATACTACCGGAAACTGTTCAAGGAAAACGGTATCACGCCTGCCGACATCAGGAAGCCGGAAGACCTCAAGAGGATCCCTGTCACGTACAAGGACGACTATCGACCGGACCCCATCTCTTTCATATGCCAGCCGACTTTTCCCGGCCGCGAGCCACTTTACGATACCGCCCGCATCGGCGGCAAATTTATAGCGAAATACGTGGCCCAGAGCATACTCAACCGGCCGCGGGACTACGCGGCGACGTACCGTGTCAACTACAAGGAGGGGTTCAAGAACCTCAAGGTCGCCCGCCGCGTAGCCCTCGAGTGGAACCCGATCCATTTCCATGCCTCCGCCGGCTCGACCGGCGACCCGACACCGGCCGTCTACACGTACCGCGACCTCCACGGGCCGATCAAGGAGACCGCAACGTCTTTCTGGGCCGGGCGGGACATAACATGGGACACGCGTGCGCTGAACCTGTTCCCCGGCGCTCCGCATATGGCGTTCTTTCAGGTGGTGATGGGCAAGTGGTTCGGTGGCGCGAGCGGCTTCGACACGTTCGGTGGAAACGTCATCCCCACCGAGCGGCAGATCCAGCTTTTCCAGGAGGGAGGGTTTGGCGGGCTCATCGCGATACCTTCATACCTCGTTTACTGGCTGCGCAAGGCTGTGGAGATGGTCGAGAAAGGCGAGGTCGAACCGCTCGAGAAACTGTTCGTAGCCATGGTCGCCGCTGAGCCTCTGACAGACCAGCTCCGGAAATACATCAAGAGCCTGGTCCTTGCGGCTGGCGGTCGCGATGACTTCCGCCTCGCGCAGGGATACGGCATGACCGAGATGAAGATCGCTTTTTACGAGTGTGCCGAGAGGACGAACATCCACCTCAACCCGAAGTACTTCTACTGGGAGATGCTCGACCCCGACACGCTCGAGCCGGTCGGCGAGGGTGAGCCCGGCGTTCTGACCTTCAGCCACATCGACTGGCGAGGCACCACGTTCCTCCGCTACTACACCGGCGACCTTATCCAGGGTGGAATGAAATGGGAGCGCTGCCCGGAATGCGGGCTCACGTACCAGATCATGCGACCGCCGATAATGCGGGCGCAAAAGGACTTTACAAAGCTGAAAGGCACGCGGGTATCGCTGGTCGAGCTGATATCCACCGTGAGAGACACCCCTGGCGTTTATCAGTTCCAGGTGACCCTCGATAAAGAGATCCCGGGCGACGAGTTCTCGAGGGACAAACTGGCCGTCAGGCTGGTGGTGGAGGACGGTTTCGAGTTCGACAGGGTCGCGGCGGACGTCAAGAAGAACGTGAAAGGCGCGACAGAGGTCACACCGGACGAGGTGCTACTCGAGACTGACACTGAGAAGCTCGAGGCGGAGCTCTTCGAGAAGACCGGGATAAAGGCAGAGTACGTGGTGGAGAACCGGCCGGTGCATTTGTAAGCAAGAACGGTGGGGGTGTAGTCAGCGATGAACAAAGTGGCTGTTGTGGGCGTTGGCAATACGGCGTTCAAGGCGAGGCACATCGAAAAGACGTTCCCCAGGCTGGCTTACGAGGCGGTCCGCGAGGCGCTTCAGGACGCGGGAGCGGAACACGACGATGTCGAGAGCGCGGTATACGCGATATATAACGATTTCTTCGAGCACTGCGCCATGCCCGACCAGCACATCCACTATCTCCTCGGCCTGGCGCGAAAGCCGGGAGTGCGCGTGACGAACGGCGGGGCCACCGGGGGGTATGCGATGCGTGCGGCGTTTGCCGAGGTCGCAAGCGGGCTCCACGATGTCGTGCTCGTCATAGGGGTTGAGAAGGTCGGCGATATCGGTAACGTATTCGACATGGTAAAGACTATAACTTTTGGCGGTGACCCGTTCTTCGAGGCTCACTACGCCGGCTCTCCGGCCGGTTCGTATACCGGTTCAATCGTCTGGCACATGGAGAACTACGGCACCACCGAAGAAGACATGGCCAGGGTGGTCGTCAAGAACAAGCGCAACGCGATGAACAACCCTTACGCACAGTCTCCGATGGAGCTGTCCGTAGAGGACGTGCTCAAGAGCCCGAAAGTCGTCTACCCGATAAAGATTCTCGACCACTGCCTGAACAGCGAAGGCGCGGCCGCTGTCCTGCTGGCGAGCGAAGGCGCGGCAAAGCGGTTCAAGCGCGACCCCGTGTGGATAACCGGAATCGCCGCCAGCACCGAGTCTGGTAGACAGGCGGAGCGCGACGACCCGGGGAGATCTCTGATGCCGGCGGTGAAGGCCTCGGCGGATTCCGCATATGCGATGGCGGGGGTAATCGACCCTGCCGCCTCGGTCGATGTCGCGGAGATCTACGACGCGTTCTCCGGCGTTGAAATCTGCCTCTACGAGGAGCTGGGGTTCTGCGGATGGGGAGAGGGCGCGCGTTTTCTGCGCGATGGCAAGGCGGACATGGGCGGGAGCATCCCGGTCAACCCGTCCGGCGGCCTTATCGGAGGCGAACATGCTATCGGCGCGACCGGCGTATACCAGGTTGCGGAGATCGCAAGGCAGATTCGGGGTGAAGCAGGGGCGAGGCAGGTCCCCGGTGCGAAAGTGGGAGTTGCACAGAGCATGGGCGGGGCGCGCGGAGCCTACTCGGCATGCGTCGTCCTCGAGGGGTGATAAAGCATGGGTGAAACAGACGAAATTGATCCGAGGTTCAAGCCGATCAAGGAGCGGGACGGGTTCGTGCTCATGCCCGACCGCTGGAAGGTCGACTTCTGGGTGTCGCAGGGAGAGCTCTCACGCTTCTATTTCGAGCTCAAGGAGAACGCTCGCCTGATGGGGACGAAATGCCCACAGTGCGGCTCGGTTTACTTCTGGCCGCGCTCCTGGTGCAAGGATTGTTACGTGGACTGTGATTGGGTGGAGATGCCCCTGACAGGCAAGCTCACCGTATTCAGCCGCGTCGATATATCTCTCTCCGAACTGCGGCGCGAAGTACCCTTCTACCAGGGTGGAGTGCTCGTCGACGGGGCGCGTTACCCCGCAATTGCTATCCTCCAACCATCGGGGCCCGACGAGCTGCGCGCGGGGATGGCCGTCAGGGCGAAATTCCTGCCCGTTGAGGAGCGCACCGGCAGGCCGAGGGACTTCTATTTTGTTCCTGACGAATAATGTGATAAAAATATCTCGACATTATGCTCTATCGGTCATCCGATGTGTCTGAAAAGGTCTTTTAAGACGTTAGCCTGAACTAGGGAGGCACGAATGGATTTTAGTTTCACGGAGGAGCAAAAGCTTCTCAAGCAGTCGGTAATCGAGTTTGCGCAGAAAGAGATCCTTCCCGGCGCGGCCGACCGCGACGAGGAGGCAAAGTTCGACAGGGATGTCTGGGACAAAGCCGCGGCGCAGGGTTACATGGGCATGCCTTATCCCGAGGAGTACGGCGGTGGCGGGGCCAGTGTGGTCGACACAAGCGTCGTAGGCGAGGCACTGGGCTACGGCGGCGGAGACGCGGGTTTCTGCCTCTCCTGGGGTGCCCACGTGGTCATCGGTGGAGTTCCGATCTGGCAGCTCGGCACCGAAGAGCAGAAGAAAAAGTATCTACCCAAGATCGCGAGCGGCGAGTGGATAGCCGGTCTCGGCCTCACCGAGCCTGAGGCGGGAAGCGACGCGGCGGGGCTCCTCACCACCGCGGACAAGAAAGATGGCTACTACGTACTGAACGGCACAAAGACGTTCATCACTAACGGGCCGACCGGAACCGTCTTCGTGGTTCTCGCCAAGACCGACAAGGACAAGGGCCCGGCAGGCATCTCCGGCTTCATAGTCGAAAAGGATTTTCCAGGCTTCTCCGTGGGCAAGGAGATCCACAAGATGGGCAACCGTTCCTCACCGACCTCAGAGCTCATATTTGAGAATTGCGAAGTCCCCGCCGAAAACCTGCTCGGGCAGGAGAACGCGGGCTTCATACAGGTCGCCATGGCCACGCTCGAGTGGGAGCGCTCGGTCATGCTCTCGGCCGCGATAGGCGGCATGGAGGTACAGCTCGAGCAGTGCATAAGCTACGCCAAGCAGCGCAAACAGTTCGGCCGGCCTATCGCCAAGTTCCAGGCCGTGCAGTTCATGCTCGCCGACATGAAGATGTGGCTCGAGACCTCGCGCTGGATACTCTACAAGACCGCCTGGAACAAGGACCAGGGTATCATGGACACTATGACAGCCTCGCTCTCGAAGCTGTACATCACGGACATGTCGATAAAGTCGGCTCACAACGCGATCCAGATCCACGGCGGCTACGGCTACACCAAGGACTACCCATACGAGCGCTCGCTCCGCGACGCGCAGCTTGGTGTGCTCGGTGGAGGAACCTCCGAGATCCAGCGCTATATCATCGCGCGAGAGCTCCTGGCCTGATAAAACGGTTCGAAACCCGTGGCGCTTCTCCAGTGCCGCGCGGGCCGTCTGCGCATTGACGTAAGGGGTGGACTCACAAGTCCGCCCCTTATATCATTGGGCTGCTGCTTCTTTCAGCGGCGGCATCGGGATGGGACGCACAATGGATAAAATCGAAAGACTGATAAACCTTACCGCTTTTTTGCTGGATACCCGGAAAGCTGTTACTTTTGAAGAGCTTACCGACACCGTTTACCAGGAGTATCCTTCGACGACGGTCCGCGAGAAGAACGCCGTCCGCAAGATGTTTGAGAGAGACAAGGACGAGCTTCGCGAGATGGGCATCGACCTCGAGGCGACTTCGAACGAGGATGGTGACGACGCTTATAACATTCCACGCTCCAGGTACTACCTCCCGCGCCTCGACCTGGATACCCAGGAGAGGGTAGCGTTGACCATGGTGTCCCGGTTATTCCTGGGCTCGGGAACGCCGTTCAGCGCGCCCGCGCACAGCGCCCTGCTCAAGCTCGCGTTCGACGATGACGAGAGCAGGGGTGTTCCCAACGTACACTGGGTCGAATCGCCTGCCGACGGCGAATCCCTGAGCGCCATGGTCGACGGGCTGACGCGGCGCAAGCTTCTGACATTTTCGTATAGAGCGCTTGACGCAACCGAGCCTGCCGAGCGGGAGGTCGAACCGTACGGACTCTTTAACAGGCGGGGGTACTGGTACCTGGTCGGGCGCTGTCACTTCAGGGGTGAGACCCGTTGCTTCAAGCTCGACCGCGTCGTCTCTGACGTCGTGGTCAACCAGAAAAAGCCCCATACCGCCGACTTCGAGTTGCCCGAAGGGTTCAATTTCGAAGAGGAGTGCCGCTGGGAGTGGCCCCTCCCTCACGGTGCTGAGGATATCGAGGCGTCCGTCACATTCGAGCCGAGGCTCGCATTCATACGTGAGAGTGGGCCGGGCAAGGTCATCGGTGAAAGACGCCTCGGTGATGGAGGAATAGAGGTCGATTACGAGGTCACCGACCCGGAGCAACTTGTAGACTGGGTCCTGAGCCTGGGTGCGGATGCTCAAATCACGTCGCCACCCGAGCTTCGCGAGATGGCGGTCGAGAGACTGACTGGAATGCTGAGGGGGCTCGAGTCCTGATGGCAGGCAAAGTCCCGGAGCGCCTCAACCGTATCCTGCTCATGGTTCCGTTCATCGTCGCGAACGGCAGCGCGACCGTAGACGAGCTCTGCCGGAAGTTCAATATCGACCGGGATGAACTGGTCTGCGACCTCGACACCCTTCGCATGTGCGGGGTGCCCGACTACACACCTGCCGACCTCATCGATTACAGGATAGAAGGCGGCCGCGTATTCATGACGATGGCCGACTACTTCAAGCGGCCTCTGACCATGACGCGTGAAGAAGGCCTCACTCTTCTCGTTGCCGGACACGCCCTGATAAGGTCTGGTGTTTTCGAGTCGGACGGCCCGCTGGGTACCGCCCTCGACAAGATCGAACGGCTGTTGTCAGTTGAAGAGCAGGTTGAGCTCGAATCGGTCGCCGAGCGCATAGACTTGGAGATGAACGCGTCTACCGGCAGCTGGATGGACATCATCGAGGAGGGGCTCGAGAAACAACAGCGCCTCGTCATCGACTACTACAGCTATTCGCGCGGAGAGATAGCCGAAAGGCGGGTCGACCCGCTTTCGCTGTTGTGGTCCAGGGGGTGCTGGTATCTGCTGGCGTTTTGCCACGAGGCCTGCGACACCCGCCTGTTCAGACTCGACAGGATAAGGAGTCTCAAACTCACCGGCGAGCCGGTCGAGGATGACGTCACCAAGTTCGAAGTCCCCGAGCTCATCGGAGAGTACAAGCCCGGAAGGAAGGCGCACAAGGTCAAGCTTCGGTTCTCCGGCAGGGAGGGCAGGCGCCTGGTTGAGGAATGGCCGACCGCACAGGTGGCCGACGCGCCTGACGGGACGATCGCGGTGGTGCTCCGCACGAAGAACCTCGTGTGGTTGTCCAACTATCTACTGCGCTTCGGGGACCGGGTGAGAATTGAGTCACCAGCAGAGCTCAGGAAGATGGTAAAGGAAAAAGCCAGGGCCCTCTTGAAAGAATACGGCAGCGGCTAGGCGCGGGTTGCCGGCCGTCCGGTTGGTTCGATTTAGCTATGGAGAAAGCTATGACTATAAAAATAATTTCCGATATTCACGGAGCGTACACGGCGCTTGGCGAACAGCTCGAACCGGACGACACCGCTATCCTTCTTGGAGACTACGTCAACCTCATCGACTTCCAGACTCTCGAAGGGATCATGGCTGATGTTTACTCGAGGGAGGAGGTCGTCAGGGCGCTCTCGGTCTTCGGAAAGGGAAACGGCGTAAACCGTGATGAAGCGAAGAAACTGATCCGTGACGTTGTTACAAGCGACCCGGCGAAAGCCGCTCGTGTGGGCGAGCTCGTCCTGGCGAGCTACACCGAGCTCTTTGCCAGCATTCCGTGCCGCGCTTACATGATCTATGGAAACACCGATAACCCGCAGATGGTAAGGAACCTCGCCGACGGGAATGTCGAGATCATCGAGACGGGCGTCGTCGAGATAGATGGGGAGAGGTTCGGGTTCATCTCGGGCTCTCCTCGCGGTCCTTGGACCGTAGGCCTTCCCGGCGAGATGGACATCGAAGAGTATGACAGGCGCGTGCGGCTTCTGGGCCCTGTCGACGTGCTCTGTACCCATTATCCTCCAGCCGTGCCCGATCTGACCTTTGATACTTACGCGGACCGTGACGAAGCCGGAAGCGTCGCGTTGCTCGAGTATATTGAGGAGCATGAGCCGACCTACCATTACTTCGGGCACGTCCACCACCCGCGCGAGACCTCGGAGCGCCTCGGTTCGACCTGCCTCGTGAACGCCGGGTTCTTCCGTGAGCACAGAACCGCCCTCATCCATCCCGCGAACTGCGGCCCCACTTAAAGAGAACAAGAAGATTATTGTCTGGTTCTCCGACGTTTAGAACCTTTCGTTGCTTCACCGCCCAGGCTCGTCAACGATGCTTGCGCCTTCTGAAGCCGAGCCCTGCCATCGACAGCAGGCTCATCATACCGGCAAGGACCACGATGCTCGCCCCGGCTCCCTGGCCGCATGCGTCGGTTATCGAGAAGCCTCCAGCGAGCGTCGCCTCTTGTCCATTCGGGTTCTTCACTATGAGGTTATATTTCCCCAGGGGCTGCCCGTTAAGGTTCAACTTGCAGGTGATCTGCGAAGGTGAGACAACGACATCGGTCGCGTTGATGACCGTCGAGGAGCGCTCGAGCCTGACAGTCGCGCCGGTAGCGAAGCCGCTGCCCGCGATCTGAGCGTCCACGACGAACAGGTTCGCGGCGCTGGCAGGCGCAACCGTGTTTATGTTGAGGATCACGGAGCCGCCCCCGCCGTCGGTCGTGTGGAGAATAGTCCCTCCTTCACCCACAGCCCAGGCGGTGTTGGCATCGACAGTCGAAACCGAGTACAACTCCGAGGAGCCCGTGGGGCGCTGGACCATCCACGTGACGCCCCCGTCGAAAGTCTTGAGAATGTACCCGCCCGCTCCAACGGCCCACGCGACGTTGGCGTCCAAAGCGGAAACGCTTATGAGACCGGTAGCGTATGCGCCCAGGCCAAGGTCGAGTTTCTTGCTCCAGGTGACGCCACCATCAACCGTCTTGAAGACCGTGCCGTTGGCCCCGCACGTCCAGGCGACGTTTTCGCTTGCCGCGGAGACACCGATCTGCCCGGGGTTGCCCGGGGTAGCCTGGGAAGCCCAGCTATTTCCTCCGTCGCCGGTCTTTAGAATTATGTTTGTTCCCGTGGGATTACTGGCATTGCTCGGCCCGACCACCCAGGCGACGTTCGCCGTCGGCGCGGCGACCTCGTAGAACCAGACCCTGTTGGCCGTATAGGAGGCCGCCCAGGAAGCGCCGCCGTCTGTAGTCCTTATCACCACCGAGTTCCAATCGGGAATGCCGACCGAGTTCCAGGTGTAGAAGCCGACCGCCCACGCGGTATCGGCATCGAAGGCGGTAAGTCCATTGATATCGCCACTCTGGTTCTGGAACTTCACAAGCCACGTCGCGCCCCCGTCGGTGGTCTTCAGGATCGTGCAGGGGTTGGCCGCGGCCCAGGCGGTTTTGGCGTCGATGGCTTTTACTCCGACGAAATCCAGTGACGAAGGAGTAGCCTGGGGCAGCCAGGTCGTACCGCCGTCGGTTGTCTTCAAGATGGTGCTGTTATTACCTACGGCCCACGCGGTGTTCGCGTCGACAGCCGAGACACTGTTGAGCGCAACGGTCTTCCCTGATTGCTGGACCTGCCAGCCGGTGGCCGCCAGGGCACCCGGGCACGCCGCCAGCGCGATGGCTGCCGCCAGTAGCGCGACGAGCAGAGCCGTCGCTCGAAAACGCATGGCTTTTATTGATCTCATCGTCCCCCAGCCTCCCCAAAGTACAAATGCATCACTTCTGTTGCCAGGTTGAGTACTCGCTCGTGTTTGCCAAACAAAAAATATCTTCCGACGAAATACCATGTCAAGATCATATTCATCGGCGGGCCGCTACACCGCACGAAGACCGGACATCTCCCCATCAACTTGAATTGTTTCGTGTTAGCTTTCGAGGAAGAAAACAGGGCCAGGTCTGGTATCTAAGACTAATCCGTCCTGGACGTGTCGCGCTCACGCTAACGCGTGGGTTGCCGCGGGAAGCGCGCCTGAGCAAGACTGAATCCAAATCAAGGACTAGAAATACAGACCTGGCCCCGAGTTTTACTCAGGCTGCCTATTCGGTTACCTTGTAGACAACGTCGTGCTCGTGAGCGTGTCCGTCGATCCTGATGCCGACTGACTCACCCGGGCCCGCCTTGTCCACGGTGTCATGCTCTATCTGCATCGAATCTATGCTCTGGGTCCAATCGGAAGTGTGCCCCTTGACGTGGATCGTGTCACCGACCTCCAGGTTCCCAGTGAGTTCGATCGCCGCAACGCCGATCTTGTTGAAGTAATGTGCGATCCGGCCGATCTCTTGTTCCGGCATCTGACCCACCTTCCTTCGAAACCAGTTGCCACTGATTGGATTACTTTATCATGACACCTTCTGCCATACAATTCCGACGCGGTGATGCCCGGATGCCGTGGAGTCTCGGGGAAACTGTCGTCAAGATGAGACCGGAGGTGTCTCGCTAGATCTTGGCGGGCATTGCGAGCACGTACTTGTCTTTCATGCCCTGCGTGACCATTATGTTGCCCGAACTGTCGATGGCCAGCGCTTCGTAGCCTGGTTGGGTCTTCATGTACTCGAGGCCGGCCTGCATCCCCTTCATGAACGGGACCTTGGAGAGGATATCGGCGAAGGTGCCGTCGGGGCCGACTATGGTCGTGCTGATTACTCCCGTAGGCTGATGCCCGGTCTTGGGGTCGATAAGATGGCAGTAGCGTATCCCATTCCGGATGAAGTATCGCTCGTAATCTCCCGACGAGTTGATGAACGCGTTCTCGGCCTGGAGTTCTCCGACGAGCGCTCCGCCCTCCGACCTGGGGTGTTTGACGCCAATGACCCAAAGCTTGCCGTCGGCACGCCGGCCGATAGCCCCGACCGAGCCCCCGAAGTTGACGAGCGCGCTTTTGACACCGCGCTTCTTGAGGAGATCGTACATCTGCTTTACGGCGTAACCTTTGGCTACTCCACCCAGGTCGATCGCCATTCCTTTCTGCGGGAGGAAGACCGTACCGTTTGCCTGGTCCACGACCACTTTCTGGTAACCGACCAGCTTGAGGGCATTGTCTATCTCCGCCTGGGAGGGGATGCGGTACTTCTGGTCGTAGAAGCCCCACAGCTTCACTATGGGCGCCACGGTTATGTCGAACGCGTCGCCGGTTTCGGCGCCATATTTGAGCGACGTCTGTATGAGGTACATGGTATCGCTGTTTACCTTGACCGGTGCGATACCGGCGTTCGCGTTTATGCGATAGATGTCGCTTTTCAGCTTGAACATGCTCGTGTGTGACTCGATCTTGCGAGCGAGCGCGATGGCGGCGTCCGAGTCCGCTTTTGCCCGGTCGCCCCGACCCTCGATCGTTATGTCGAGGTTGGTGTCCATGGCAAAGACGGTTGGGGAGTGGTACGTATCCTTCGGCTCTCCCGACCCGCTCCCGCGATTCGACATGAACACCACGAGTATGACGGCACCCGCGGCCAGCAGCGTTATGAGAATTATGTTGATAAAGCTCTTTAGTTTCTTCATTGTCTCCAAATCGTCGTTATTATACTCAAGATTCTCGCGAAACACCTTATCCCACGAAAATTCGACGTTCGTAACGAGGGCCTGGCTCCCGCGATGTGTTTTCTGCAAGGGTCACATTCGTTTATGGTTGAAGAATAGATAATGATGAAGCACCACAAGTTCTCGATGGAATCGAAGAAAACGGGGCGCCCGGCTTGTGCGAGACCGATCCGGGCCATCCTTGCCACAATTCTGATAGCCGTGGTTGTCTTGGGTTCGGCCTCTTGCGCAAAGAAGCCCGCCCGAAAGGCTAATAGATATCCGGTCAAGGCGGTGGCCGTCCAGACGCAGCCGTCATTCGACCTGCGCCTCGCGAGCGCCGACACCTGGCTTTCGGCGAGCCTCGGCACACCGCTCCTGGAGGGCGATACCGTCTGGTCGGCTGCCGGTTCGGACCTCTTCTTCCTGCTTGGCAATGGTGCAAGGATGGCCGTGCTCGACGCATCGGACTTCAGGTTGGGTGCCGAAAGCGGCTCCGAGCGGGTACAGCTTTCACGAGGGCAGGTGGCTCTTGATATGGTTGGCGATTCGGGCCCATCTGTAAGTACCCCGGCGGTAGCGGTGAGCGGCTCGGGCGGTGGCACATCGGGGGCGAGCTTTTCCGTGAAGGTGGCTCCCGGAGGAACGACCGAAGTGCTCGTCGCCGGCGGTAACGCCGTGGTCGAGAATGGCGCCGGAAAGATAGCCGTTCCGGCAGGCGCAAGGGCCGTGGGCGAGCCCGGAAAGGCCCCCGTGAGGACCCTGGACAACGCCGGAGGGACCCAGGCGGCATTCCCAGCCCCGGAGTTCTCCTCGCTGGTAGACCTGCAGGTGACCCATTACTTTCGCAACGAGGCAACGCGGGATGCGGCGGAAGATGACGCCAGGGCCAGGCTCGCGGCGGCGCCCGACGATCTCTGGTCACACATCAATCTCGGCAGGGCTCTCGTCGATTCCGGTAATCTGAGCGACGCACGCCCCCAGTTCGACCAGGCTCTCGAACAGGACGCGCAGTCCTCGCAGGCGTTCGAAGGGCTGGGGCGGGTGGACCTCCTGGAGCGAAAATGGAAAGACGCTACAGACGCATTTACCAACTCGTGGCGCGCAGACCGCACGTCGACCGACGCGGTCTTCGGGATAGGGCAGGCAGCCCTTGGCCAGGCCGATCTGGGCGAGGCTGAGAAATGGTACAAGCAGAACCTCGAGATGGCGCCGGGGTCCTCAAATGCCCTCGTCGGCCTGGGCGTCGTCAAGATGCTTCGTCAGGACATCTCCGGCGCGAGCACCGACTTGAAGCAGGCTGTTGGGGACGACCCGTCGAACGCCGGGGCGTACCCGGTGCTGGCGATGATAGATGCGCTCCACGGAGACCTCCGCTCGGCGCAGACTGACATCCAGAAAGCTATTGACGCCGATACTACCGATGCGGACTCCCGTGTCGCGCTGGGCATAGTGATGATGAGGCAGGGTGAGTTCGACCTGGCCCTGGCGGCGTTCAAGGGGCTGATAGATTCGGAGGAGCAGGCATTCATGTCGGTTGGGTATCAAGACCGGGGAGCCGTCCAGGAGCACAGCGACAAGATGCAGGTCTCCCTCGACGACTGGACGAAAGCCTATGACCTCGCTCCCGAACGGCAGTCTCTGCTGATAGACATTGGAGAGGCTCACGATTATCTCAAAGATTATGACGCCGCCGCCGCGGCGTTCGCTCAGGCTGTAACGGCGGACCAGAATTCCTGGTATCCACACGAGTGGCTGGCCCGTGCATACCTGGCCAGGAAAGCGTACAACGAAGCGATAACCGAAGCGCAGGCCGCCATCACTCTCAACCCCTCGGCATGGGTCGCGCACCTGGTGCTCGGGCTGGCGCTTGATGCGACGGGCGCCAAGGCACAAGCGAAGTCCGAGCTTACCCTCGGGCACAAGCTGCAGCCTTCCGGTCCAACGTCGGCGTCTGAACGCATTCTGCTGGGACAGGTCTCTCAGGCCCGGGGGGGGCTCGGGGTACGTTTTTTCCTCAAGGTCCTCGCGGAAAGAGCGATATGTTTCAGACTTAAGTCCACTGCGGAGTTCGACGGAATAAGTACCCCTCGCCCTGCACTTAAAGGCAATAAGAAGACCTAGATAGCGCAAACAGGGGTCAAACACACTTCTGCGTTCTTGCCTCTTGAGCCGAATTTCTCAGCCCCGGGTCCCTTTTCTGACTTCGGAGTGATATGTCAGATAAAGACGAGGGCGATGGAGGCGAGGATGAAGGCAGTGACGAGTAGGGTTTCGAGGGCACCGATCTTCATGGGGTAGAGGCGTGTTCTTACCGTGCCGCTGTTGTAGGAGCGGGCATCCATGGCCACCGCCAGTTCGTCGGCGTCGTGGAAGACTTTGACGAAGAGCGGCACGAGCACAGGCACTATGTCGCGGACGCGTCTGAGCACGTTGGCAGATTCGAAGTCGGCTCCCCTGGCCATCTGAGCCCTGACGAGCTTGCTGCTCTGGTCGAGCATCTTCGGTATGAACATCAGCGTGATGCTCACCACGGTCGTGATGCGGGAGATGGGGACCTTGAGGTGCTCGAGGGGGTGCAGGAGAGCCTCGAGTCCGTCCGCGAGCTTGAGCGGTGGGGTCGTCATGGTCAGCGCGGCGAGCAGCACGACCAGCAATACGACGCGTCCTGAAAATACTACTCCGTTGAAGAGCCCCGTATCCGTCACACTCAGGAAACCCCAGTGCCAGAGGACTTCCCCTGGAGTGAGGAACACCTGCAGTAGGAAAGTGATCACAACGATGACCCACACCGTTCTGAGCGACTTGAGCACCGGGAGCATGGGAAGCCGTACTACGATGAGCACCGCGAACAGGAAGAGGGCGTAGGCAAGCAAAGCCCACCCACCGTATACGAACACCAGGACGATCGAAGCCACGGCGGCGATGAGCTTCAGGCGAGGATCGATCTTGTGTAGTGCGGTGTCCACCGCCAGGAACTGACCGATGGTGATGTCTTTACCGACCACGGTTCGCCTCCCTGTGCGCCGCGATCGCTTTAGCCAGCACCCGTGGGTCCGCCGGGTCTTCAAGTGAGATGCCGGAGGCGAGCAGCTCCCTTGCGAGGATGCCCCACTGTGGAAGCTTCATACCAAGGGCGTTGATGTCCACGTCACCGGACAGCAGGTCGGCCCGCTCTTCGAACCTCCGAACCTTGCCAACATCGATGATCGTGAAGCGGGTGGCCAGCGGCCAGATGTCCGACAGCTCGTGCGTTACGACGATGATCGAAGCTCCCGCGTCTTCACGGTACCGCGACAGCGCCTTCTTCAGGTGTTCCCTGCCCTCGTAGTCGAGCCCGATGAAAGGCTCGTCGAGCAGGAGGACCTCGGGGCGCAACGCCAGGACCCCGGCGAGCGCCGCTCGCCTCTTTTCACCCTCGGAGAGCGAGAACGGTGACCGGTCACCGAGTTTCTCGAGACTCAACCCGACGAGCTCGGCCGCCTTCTCGACGGCCTCAGTGAGCTGTTCCCCCCTGAGCCCGTGGTTTCGCGGGCCGAACGCGATGTCTTTGCGGACCGAATCAGCGAACAGTTGGTCTTCAGGTGATTGGAAGAGAAGCCCTGTCTTGCGACGGAACCCCCGCAGGTCCCCTCGCTCGTAGACGGATTCTTCACCGTAGAGCACCCGGCCGGATGTCGGGGCCAGCAGCCCGGCACAGACCTGGGCAAGTGTAGATTTCCCCGAACCGTTGGCGCCCGCCACGCAGAAGATGTCCCCAGGCGCCACTTCAATGCTGACTTCGTCCAGGGCGGCCGCTTCCTGGCGACCGGGAAGCGGGTAGGAATATGAGATTTCCTCGAGCTTCAGGCGTAGAGCCACGCCAGCAACTCCTTGACGTCCAGGATTTCGGGCACAGAGTGTCCCAGCTTGCCGAGCTCATATGCCACGACCGTCACGGCGAGTGGATCCAGACCCATGGAGCGGACCCGGGATGGGTCCGTAAGGATACCGGCCGGTGTTCCGCGAGCTATTACGGTTCCGGCATCGAGCACTATGACTTCGTCCGCGAGGGCGGCCTCTTCGAGGAAGTGGGTCACATGCACGACCCCGATTCCCATGCCCCGCAGTTTTTCGAACAGCTCGAGTACCCTTGTCCTTGCGGAGTAATCGAGCATGGAGGTGGATTCATCGCTCAGCAGGAAGGTAGGTTCCATTGCAAGCGCGCCCGCGATTGCGACCAGTTGTTTCTGTCCCTGGGATAGGCGGAGCGGTTGCCGCCTGGCCAGGTCGGATATGCCCACCAGCCCGAGGGCGTCGTCGACACGCCGCCGGATCACGTCCGGTTCCAACCCGAGGTTTTCCGGCCCGAACGCGACCTCTTCCTCGACGGTGGAGGCTACCATCTGTGTGTCAGGGTTCTGAAAGACCATCGAGACGGTTGCTGGCACGGCCCGCCTGCCGGCTTCGCACGACGTATCCAGCCCGCAAGCCATGACACGCCCGCTTCCGGGAGCGAGCACGCCGTTCATGCACCTCGCGAGCGTTGATTTACCCGAACCATTCCGACCGAGCAACGCATAGAGCATGCCCTGTTGGAACTCGAGGTCGATACCCGATAGTGCTTCCGCGGATGCACCCGGATACTCGAAGCGCAGCTCCTCCACCAGGATCTGGAGTTTGGAGCGTTCCGCTGCCCCTGCCATGTCACGCAAGTGACAGACCTTCCAGGCTGAGAGCTACGCGGCGCGAAGCAAAACCGACGAATAGCCCGGTGGGAACGGCGATTATCATGAGGTAGGGCAGGTAATAGAACAGGGCCGTGTTGCGGATGAGGAGGTACGCCGCAGCGAGCTGAGCGGCATTGTGCACGGCTGCCCCGACCACGCTGACGCCGATGACGCTTATAAACCGGTCGGCCAGCACGAACAGGAGGATCATGACCAGGGTGCTTGTGAGCCCGGCGGACAGGCTGAGGAACAGCCCGATTACGCTTCCCCTCAGAAGACCTCCGAGGATGCATCTGATCACGGTGACCTCCAGGGCCATGCCGGTTCCAAAGACGTAAAGCGCAATCACGGTTGCGATGTTCGCAAGGCCAAGCTTGGCCCCGGGTACCGGGAGAAGCGGCGGAAACGTGCTTTCGATGATGCTCAGCACAAGGCCGATCGAGACCAGGAGCGCGAGGTTGGTGACGCGACGCGTTGGAGCCAAGCGACCACCTACTCCGTAACGGTGTCTACACCACCGGATTTCCTGTTGCCGGTTATGCGTATCACCACACGGTTCGGCAGGCAGATGATGCTTCGGCCGCTCGTGTCCATCCAGCCCATTCCGATGCATATCTTGTCCCTGCAGGCGCTCTTGGTCATGCGAACGCGTCCTCCCTTGACCTCAAAAGTACTGGAGCCCTGCCAGCCTTCGACAGTAAAAGTTCTCGCGGCCTGCGAATCGCCCATGGAAACGCGACGCACCTCGTGACCATTGACCTCAACTATAGCAAGAGAGCCTTTCTCGCCGGCATGCGCCTGCGATACCAGGATCGTCGAGCCTATGGCGGCTGCAAGAACGAGAGCCACAATCACCAGGTCGCCGGCTCTCAACTTCCAGGTTCTCTTTTTGTTCTTTGCGACCATTATCGCCAGATTGATTGCGTTGCCGTCCGACCGGCTACCGGTGCTGACGGCCAGTTGGCTTCTATCTGCCGATATTCTATCATCAATGATAAAGCGGCCGATTGACCGATTCGCGGAAGGGGGCGGCGGCGCGGATGCTCGAAATAACGAGGGCTGGAGTCAAGGACCACGGCGTGGTTACGGGGCTCCTGCTCGATATGTCGGATATGCAGGGATGGAAGCCCGAGACCGACAGGGACCGCTGGGACCGGGTTCTGGCGGAGCTCCTCGACTCCGACAGTTGGCTGTTTCTCATGGCATGCGAAGACGGCGACGTGGTTGGACTGGTGGCGGTCAACTGGGTACTGACGCTCTATGGCTCCAGGGCTCAGGGAAGGATACAGGCACTGGTGGTAGACAGCGCACACCGGCGGCAAGGTATTGGCACCGAGCTGATACGGTCGGCGCAGGCCGCTGCCCGGCGGCGAGGCTGTAGAGAGGTCGAAGCTTCAGTGCGGCCCGGAGACGACATTACCGCCGCCTTTTACCGCAGCTTCGAGGATACCAGCGAGCGTCTCATGTTTGCCTGGCCTTTTGAAAAATGACAATACATGGAAGGAGCTTCAGGATTTGTCATTGGTGTTGTTCTGAAGCTTGACGGCCAGGATCTCGAGGGCTTCTTTGTCCCGTGGGTATTCGAGCATCTCGGTACGGATGGTCTTGTCGTTCTCGGTGTCGAGACCGTGGCGGTCGAGGTAGCTGGCGATCTTGCCCTTGATCCTCAGTGACGCGCAGGTCGCGCCATCGATGTTGGTATTCGGGAACAGGATAGAGAACGTCGTACTCTGCAGGCGGGCCGCTTCGTCAGCGCCGCGGATGTTGCCCCTGATGACAGAGTTCCCGAGCTCCTTGATGAATTTGACCCGCGCTTTTTTCTTTAGGGGCAGGAGCAGCTCCTGGTTGACGGTGAAACTGGTCACAGAGAACTTGGAACCATAGCGGTCGAACTCATTGATGTATTTTTCGATCAGCTTCGAGAGGTATACCGCGTTGTACAGGCTCGTGATATCGTCCACGTAGTCATGGTGCTCGAGCTTGATAAAGAGGTACTTCAGCCGGACGTTGAGCTCGCCGGCGACAATAGCAACTCCGGCGTAGGCGACGGCCCTGATAAGGAAGACCTCGGTGGCCGAGGCAAGCGACATGTCTCCCCGGGCCCCGAACGCGAATATCGCGTAAAAGGTGGTCGCTGCCAGGAACGAGATGAGTGCGCCTCTACGGCCCCAATGGAGGCCTCCGACCAGCACCACAATTATCATCGCCTGACCGACGATATCGGCGACCCTGTTGCTGCTGGAGATCGTGGCGAACATCGAAGCGATAACCGCAACCGCCACAACTACGACTGCCAGTATCTCAAACCTGCTGTACTTCAAACTCCCGTCCTCCCGTTCTCCTGGAGCGCCGCCTCAAAGGTTGTGGTCGGGCCTGGGGCAAGATGTTTGCCCCGTCTCCGGGTTGTAATACTTGCGGTAGTCACCGGATTGACTTCCATAGTCACCCGACGGACACGTCCAACTGAAATTCTCTTTGATGTAATGTTCGTCGACGAGCACGTCCAGCGTCGGCGGTAGCGCCCCTTCGTGTATCGCCTGGTACTGAGCGATCGCGTCGACTATGATCCGGAGGTTCGCTTTGCAGGAAGCTTGCTGTGCCTTTGTGCGCGATATAGCCATCGTCATCACGACAATGCCCACCAGTACTCCGAGTATAAGCATTGTTACCATGAGTTCGATGATGGTGAAACCATGTTGCCGGTCGGTCGAACGAGCCAGACGTCGAATCATCGAGCAATCCCCTTTATGATCATGTTGAACATGACGGCACTGCCTGGGATATCAAAACTGCACAATTCGGAAATAACGACCTGTTTCGTTTGCTATTATATCGACATGGCGTTAACAATTATTTACAACCATAAACAAGATATAACAGGAAAACATGGAAGACAATAACAACCGGCCGCCGAGAGGTATTACCGGCGAGCGGGCAATCGACATCGGAGACATCAAAGTCACACCGTTCGTCTCGTCACGGTTTCGCCTTGACGGTGGTTCGATGTTCGGGGTCATTCCGAGGGTCCTCTGGGAGAGAAAGGCCACGCCAGACTCCATGAACCGCATAGATCTCAACTCCAACTCGCTCCTCATCGAAACGGGCGGCCACACTGTGCTACTGGAGCCCGGAATGGGCTCCAAATACGATGCTAAGCAGAGCCTGCTCTACGCACTGGGCGAAGGTGATGTGATAACGGAGCTCGCACGGCTCGGAGTCGAGCCGGAGGACATCGACCTGGTGTTAGCGACGCACCTTCATCTGGATCACGCGGGGGGCAGTACCGTTTCAGACGGGTCGCGCGGCGCCCGGCCGTCCTTTCCGAACGCGAAGCTCGTCGTACAGCTCGAAGAGATGAAGGCCGCGCTGGAGCCACACGCCCTCTCGAGAGGTTCGTACAGGCGAGATGACTTCGTTCCCCTCGTCGACAACGGAGCGCTGATGACGGTCGAAGGGGATGTGGAAGTGGCACCCGGAGTCTTCGTGGAGATGACGGGCGGACATACTCCAGGCCACCAGATCGTCCGCATCGAGTCCGGAGGACAAGAGGCCGTATATCCCGGCGACCTGGTGCCCACGTGCGCCCACCTTCGGCTGAACTGGCTCATGGCGTGGGACCTCGACCCGCGAGCCGTCTACGCCCGGAAGGGGCGACTGCTCGCCGATTGCGCGGACAGGGAGGCGCTGCTGTTCTGGTCGCACGACCCGCGCGTCGCGGGATGCCGTATCAAGACTTCACAGGCGGGATACTATGAGATCGACGAAGAATCAGTGCTTGAAGCAAACAAATAGGCGCGTTTCCGCCTGCAGGCTGCGAATAGTTCCGATGTCGTGCACGGGTGTACAGGATGCCGTCCCGGCAAACGCGATCAGTGGGAGGGCCGGCTAGATGGAGTGCGCGAATCATCCAGGAGTCGAACCGGCCGCCAGGTGCGTCTCGTGCGGGAAATTTCTGTGCTCGGAGTGCATGGTGGACCGCGGGCGGATGTACTGCCGTGCATGCGGCGAACTGGCGCCAGAGCGGGTCGAGTTCATCACAATGCCCTGCGAACCTCCCGAACACAACTCGTGGCTCGAGGGGATCGAACCCGGCAGGTCGTTTTCTTTCATGCTGGACGACCCGGACTGGCTTACAAGGTTCCTCATCGGAGTTGTTCTCGCGTTGCTCTCGTTCCTCATCGTTCCTTTTCTCATGATCATGGGCTACATGCTCGAAGTCATGCGCGTTGCCGAGGCGGGGGATGACCACAGGCTGCCGACGTGGGGTTTGCCGGGCAAGAAACTGAAAGAGGGCGCCATCATTACGGCTATCGCCCTGCTATATGCGATACCGCTGTACCTGATCGTCGGCGGCACCACGGTGTTGGGGACGCTTGCCGGGGGGGTCCATGGGCCGGGGCAGGTTTTCGCGGTACTCCTGTTCGCGCTTGGCTGGCTGATGAGTCTCGTTATCCTGCTGATGCTGGTCCTGGTGTTTCCGGCGGTCGCGCAGGTGTACGCGTCGTCGGGAAGCTTCAAGGAATCGTTCCGCCTCAAGAAGGTCTTCGGCCATGTCGAAGAGTGCTTCAAACAGCGGATGGTGGTGCTGGCTATCACCATAGTGGTGTTCTTGTTCTTCATTCCGCTCGGCCTCATGGCTTGTGGCGTGGGCGTGTTCGTTACCGCCTACTACGCGCTCCTGGTGGTCTGGCACCTGTTCGGGCAGCTTGCTCGCACCCGCGAGCAACGGGAGATCGAAGGCGGCGCGCCCGATGACTGAGGGACCGGACCGCATCGGCTTGACCACGACTATCCCGGTGGAAGCTGTATTCGCCGCGGGCCTCGTACCTGTCGACCTCAACAACATCTTCGTTTCGGATCCCAAGCGCGACCAGTTCATCGAGCGGGCTCTGGAGGAGGGCTTCCCACAGGGTTCATGCGCGTGGCTCAAAGGAATATTCGGGGCGACGGTCGCTCGCGGAGGTCCGCGACGTGTTATAGGTGTGGTCCGTGGGGATTGCGATGGCACAGACATCCTGTTAGAGGCTCTCGAGCTCGAGGGCGTCGAGGTGATCACTTTCGCTTACCCGCTGCCTCCGAACCGGGAAGACATGGAGCGCGAGCTTCGCAGGTTCTGTTCGCGACTGGGCGCCTCTCCAGCTGCAGCCGAATCGTGGCGGATCAGGCTCGCGCCCGTGCGTAAAGCGCTCGGCGAGGCCGACCGCCTCTGCTGGGAAGGGAACAGGCTTACGGGCCGAGAAGCACACGGCTGGCTCGTCAGCTCGAGTGATTTCGAAGGCGATCCGGATGCATATCTCTTGCGGCTTCAGGAGTTCCTCGCGGAAGCCCTGAACCGGGAGCCTCTCGACAGGCGCGATGGGCTGCCTTTCGCCAGAGAAGTAAGGCTTGGTTACATAGGGGTGCCGCCGATCACCCCCGAGATTTTCGATCTCGCGGAGCCTCTTGGTGCCAGGTTCGTGTTCCACGAGGTGCAGAGGCAGTTCTCGATGCCGGCTGGCGATAGCGGAGATCCTGAAGATCTGGCCTCACAATACCTTTCCTATACCTATCCCTACAACGTAAGAGGGCGCGCTCTCGACATAAATCGACAGTCAGAGTTAAGGCGGCTGGACGGGATCGTCCATTACGTCCAGAGTTTCTGTCATCGAACCATGGAGGACGTGATATTCATCAAGACTCTCGATAAGCCACTGTTGACGGTCGAATGCGATTGCCCGGGTGGGCTGGGCGCGACCGCGCGGGCCAGGCTCGAGAACTTCGTGCAGGTGCTGGGTGAGAACATCGATTCCTGATGCTGGAGCAACGGCATAAGTTGCTCTGCTTTACCGTGCTATAATCTAGAATGAATCCAGAAGGAGCGAGGAGTTTTACGCATGTACAGGCTCGGCGTAAAGAGGCAGTTCAGCGCGGCCCATAAGCTGGAGGGGCACCCTGGCAGGTGCTCAAGACTACACGGGCACACCTGGACGGTCGAAGCCGTGCTGCGGTCCACCAGGTTGGGCCCCGACGGGCTGGTCGTGGATTTTGAGGATCTGGAGACGGCTCTCGACGACGCCATAGACCCGTTCGACCACGAGTACCTGAACGAGGTGCCACCGTTCGACGGTATCGCGCCCACCGCCGAGAACGTTGCGCGCGCGATCTTTGACAGGCTCAACATCGCGGTCGAGGGTTCATCGTGGCGCGCCGAGCTCGAGTCGGTGACAGTGTGGGAATCCGGAGAGGCGCGCGCCAGTTTCTCGATTGAATAATAACCTGATGACAGCGTGAGGCCCAGCCGCTACAATTGGCCTGAAGCGGCACCTGGGGCGTGCCAGCCGCGGCTTGTGCGGGCTCCGGGGACAAGCCGTTTTTTTCGAGGGGATGGTTCGATGAAAGGCAAGTATCTCAAAAGCAAGACGATCGAGTACGATGGCTCACAGCTCTCTCCGTTGTGGGCGTACGGTAATTTCGACGTGCTGGGCGACAGCATCGTGTCTTTTCGGGGCCCATGCAACATCGCCGAGGAATTCATGGTGGACATGGAGGACCGGCGGAAGCACGCAGAGATATCATCGCGGGACATGCTGCATTTCCTCGTCGAGCTCTTTGGGACAGGCATGAACGAGATAGTCCTGGTCCAGCGCCTCCTCATCACGGTTGTTCTCGAGCTGCTTAGGGAGACCGCGTCCGAGGACGCCGAGATCGAACGCGACTACGACAACCTCTTCGCCGTTGCGCCCGATTCCGACGAGCGCGGCAAGTTGAGCGTATCGGTCGCTACGGTCAGTCTGGTTTCGGGACTAGTCCACCTGGGCCTCAATATCACCAGCGAGGGCACGCCCGTCACGACTGTAGGGCTCGAGGAGCTGGGACTCGACGACATCGACAAGTTCGCAGTCGACGTCGCGAGACTCTTCATAGAAGAGATGAAAAACGTAAGAATGGACGCAAGCAAGGTACGGCCGGTCTTCTAGAAAGGACGGTCTCTTGTCGACTCGAGGCAACATCGAGGAGATTTTCGATTCGGTCCAGGGAGAGGGTCCTCTGCTCGGATGCAGACAGATCTTCGTGCGCCTCGGCGGGTGCAACCTCGCCTGTTTCTATTGCGACACCCCACAGGCCCGCCGGCCCGCCGCGACTTGTCGCGTCGAGACGATAGCGGGCACGGGCCGGTGCGACTTCATACCGAACACCATGTCAGTCGAGGACGTGACCGGCGTGCTGGGAAGGTTGCGGATAACCGGGCATCACTCGGTGGCGATAACCGGCGGCGAGCCGCTGATGCAGCCGGACTTTCTCAGGGAATTGCTCCCAGCTCTGAAAGCGGAAGGATATACCAATTACCTGGAGACAAACGGCACTTTCCCCGACGAGCTCGCCGGCGTGATCGAGCACGTCGATTACGTATGCGCGGACATCAAGATCCCGTCCTGTACGGGTGAGCCGGAGAGGTTCGAGGTAAACCTGGAGTTCCTCAAGGCATGCGACGTCGCCAACCTGTTCATAAAGATCGTGGTCACCGAGGAAGTGGAAATGGACGAGGTCATGCAGGCCGCCGAAGTGGTGAACGCTTCGGGGCGCCGGGCCACCATCGTGATACAACCCGTCGTGGGTCGCCGGGGTGAAATAGGCGTCGGCGGTGCTCTTCTCCTGGATATCCAGCGCAGGGCCCTTGAGGCTCACCCCGATGTCAGGGTGATACCAAGGATACATCAGGTGCTGAGGCTGGCTTAAGAGTCTTTTTTCTGCATGTGCCTGAACTTCAACCACGCCAGGGACAGCATTACGACGATCAATAGCGTTTGCAATATTACCGAGCGGGAAAGGTGCGTCTGCCGGTGCGGGAGCGTTCCATTGTGCCAGGGAAACATGTAATCTTCAGTCTCGATGTCTTTGAAAAGCTTGACCAGGAGCTCTGTATCGGGGAGCGCGCCACCGATCGCACCCCAGAGAATTGCGCGATGCCGGTCTTCACTGCGAACCAGCCGGTTGAACAGCAGTATGCTCAACGCGCCGACACCGGTCACCGCGTCGAGGACGTACCCTATTTCATGATCCGGGTCGTGGTGCGGCGTCATGTCGAGGAGCGGGTGGCTCGCGAAACCCACTATGAGAGACGGCAGCGGCCTATCGATAAGGTAACCCGCGGTCGCGCCCACTACCACATGCGTTGTCCAGTGCAATGATTTCCTTCTCTAGCTCGCTGACTGTGGATACATTCTACTAGAGTATCCATCAAGGAGGCGCGAGAGATGTCCATGATGTTCGAACGGCGCAAAGCTTACTCCGTCGCCGAGGCGGAGGCCAGGGTTGCTGTCGCTTCGCTCGATCCCATGCTTACCGCCGCGGAGAGGGGCATCACGTTCGACAGTTCCGCCGGGCGCTTTGTCGTACCGTTCCTCGGCGAGGATATCTCGGTGGGGTTCCCCGGTGGAGAGGTGATGGGTGCGTCCGACAAGCCCCAGTCGGGGGCTGTGGCGATAGTCGCTCTTCACTACCTCTATTACAGGGGAGAACCGCTGCGCACCGCCGGCTGGCTGGCTTACCGTGACATGCCCGGTGGCAGGGATTTCTCCCGAGCGTTCGAATCCATGGCCGAATCGATACTCGCCGATCGCTTCGGGGACGCTCCCGAGGAGTTCGTCCGCGTTGCCCACGCGCTCGCCGGCAAGGCCGGTGACACTGGCGATTATTCGTTTGTCATCCAGGCGCTGCCCAGGGTGCCTATCCTCGTAGTGCTCTGGCCTTCGACAGACGACATCGCTGGTGCCGCCCACATACTCTTTCAACCCAGCACCCCCTACTATCTCCACACCGAAGACATAGCCGCCCTCGGCATCGTTGCTGCCGAGCGTCTCTGCCTTTCCCTTGAGGGGAGGAAATGACCCGGGCCTGAGAGACCAGGTTCAAGTTCGGTGGGCCCTGACGGGCTCACGCATTGACAGGCACATGTATGCGGATTATCATGCTTTTAATTAATCGAAGGTTCGTTTAATTAATTATGGCAAGACCAAAAGACAAGGCGCCGATCAGGAAACAGGAGATCCTTGAGCACTTCTACAAAGTCCTGAGGGACGAGGGGCTCGAGCGCGCGTCGCTTGCAAAAATCGCTGGCTCGATGGGAGTACATCCCAGCTTGCTCATTCACTATTTCTCCAGCAAAGAACAGATGACCCTGGCGCTGGTCGATTACATTGCGGAGCTCTACAGCGAGTCTTACATCGGATGGGTACAGGAGATCGCGGACCCCAACAAGAGACTCGATGCGATACTCGACATGCTGTTCAGTCGCGATTGGATGGAACACGTTGACCAGAGTGTTTTCCATGCATGTCATTACCTGGGCTTTCATAATGACGAGATAAAAAGCCGGTTCAAGGCCATTTACGGCGTCTTCCGGGAACCTCTCAAAGAGGAGTTCAAGAGCCTGATGGAGCTTGGACTGATTCGGGAGATGGATGCCGGGCTTCTCGCGGATACGGTTATCGCAATGACAGAAGGCCTCGATTTCTACGGGACTGTAATAGGGACCGGGGGTAGGTTTCGGGGCATCGGCAAGGAATTAAAAAGTGCGGCGCTTTCCCTCATGGCTGAGGGTGCCAGCGGGTCCGGACGCGAAACGGGAGTTAAGAAGTAGCTACCGGAAGGACGGGCGCCGCAGGCGCTCGCGCGGATGCTGATTGGAGGGTGCATAGTGTCTGACGACAGGTACATCATAGCTCATGACGTGGGTACCGGTGGGAGCAAGGCCGCGCTCTGCGACCTGAGCGGCAGGATACTCGCGAGCAGGTTCTCCCCTTACGAAACGAGCTATCCGCGCGAGAACTGGGCGGAGCAGGACCCGGGCGACTGGTGGGAAGCTGTGACCCGCACGACCCGTGAGGTACTCGAAGAGACCTCGATCGACCCCGGGAAAGTCGTGGGTGTCATCTACTCGACGCAGATGATAGGCGTGCTTCCCGTCGACCAGGCTGGCACGCCGCTGCGCCCGGCCATTATCTGGCTCGACGGCCGTGCCCAGGAACAGGCCGACAAGATAATCCGCTGGCTCACAAAGCCGCTGCTGCTGGCAATCGCCGGCGGACTGCCGACGGGAAAGGACGTCATTGCCAAGCTGATGTGGCTCAAGCAGCACGAGCCTGGCATCTACAACGAGACGCACGCCATCCTGGAGGTTTGCAGCTACCTGGTGAACAAGTCCTGTGGCGAGTTCGTCTACGATTATTCGGCCGCGTCAGCCACCGGGGCTTTCAACTCCAAGAAGAAAGACTGGGATTACACGCTATTCAAGCTCGTCAGGGTAGACCCGACCAAAATGCCGAAGGTCATGGCCTCGCACGAGCAACCGGGGGTCCTTACGAAGACGGCGGCTGAAGAGATGGGACTGGTGCCCGGTACCCCGGTGTTCACGGGAACGGGCGACGTTCCGAGCGCGACCGTGGGCTCAGGAGCCCTGATCGACGGCCAGGGTCATATCTACATCGGCTCCTCCGGCTGGATCGCGGTGACGGTGCCGAAGGAGGTGAACAACGGGCGCAAAGGGATAGTCAGCATATCCTCCGCCGACCCGACCAGGCACCTGCTGCTCTCGGAGATGGAGAGCGCGGGCGCGTGTTTCAAGTGGTTCAGCGAGCACCTCATTCCCTGCGATCTCGAATGTGGGCCTGATATGGACATCATGGACTTTCTCAATGAGGTCGCCGCGACCGCGGAGCCGGGCAGCCACGGCCTCATATTCAATCCCTGGATGTTCGGCGAGCGCTCGCCCATCCCCGACACGACCGTGCGAGGAGGGTTCATCAATCTGAGTCTCGACCACAGGGGCCGCGACATGGTCAGGTCTCTATTCGAGGGGGTAGCTCTCCATGGGCGCTGGATGCTCGAAGGGGTAAGGGCTTGCGGGTTCAATGACGTCGTCCTCAGGGCGATCGGCGGCGGCGCCAAGAGCGACCTGTGGATGCAGATCTTCGCGGATGTCCTCGGGGTGACAATCGAGGCGGTGGCCGAGCCGCAGCACTCCGGAGCGCGGGGCGCGGCACTAATTGCTGCGGTCGGTCTTGGGGCGTACCCCGATTATGTCTCGCTCCGAAACGCCATAAAGATCCGCCAGACGTTCACTCCACGTAGCGAATACGCAAGCCTGTACAACGAGTCGTTTATAACTTTTAAGGAATCTTACAAGAGTCTCAAGAAGCTCTACCGGAGGGTGAATTCCGGGTAAAAGTAGAAGGCGCTCGCCCCGGCTGAAGCCTGTTTTTCGCGAGGTGGCGGGCATAGTCTCCAAAGACAAGGAGGTTGGTCATGCCAGCACCAAAGAAGAAGTCGGCCGCGAAGAAGGCCAAGGCACCAGTCCCCGAGGCGTGTGACCTGGGGCCTTACGCCGCCGAACCGCGTTCCCTCCCTGAGGGCATAGATTTCGAGGAGAATGTCATTGCGACTTACTACGTCTCGTTCCCCAAGGAGCTAGACGTTGTGGCGCTGGCGCCGGTCCTCGCGATCGAGCAGTCTACCGGCACATGGACCCCGGTACCGGGTGAGACACCAGAGATCAGGGCACAACACGTCGCCAAGGTCGTAAACGTGTTCGAGTGCCCCGACTATGAGTGGGCGATCCCCAGCGACGTGACCGACAGGCAGCATATCGTGCAGATCGCGTTCCCCGCTGCGAACATCGAGGCACAGATACCGATGCTGCTGACGGCATGTCTCGGAAATATAAGCATGGGCGGCAAGATAAAGCTGCTCGACCTCAGGATGCCGAAAGCCCTTCTCGACGGGTTCCAGGGTCCGAAGTTCGGAATCGACGGCATATACAAGGCGCTCGGCATCTCCAAGAACAAGAGGCGCCCGCTGCTCAACAACATGATCAAGCCCTGCAGCGGCTATCCCCTGGAGGTTGGGACCGAGCTCTTCTACAAGGCCGCGCTCGGTGGTTGCGACGTCGTTAAGGACGATGAGCTGATCGCGGACATGGCGTACAACAAGGTCATCGCCAGGGTGAAGGCCTACATGAAGAAGGAAAAGCGCGTCTTCGAGGAGACGGGCGAGCATACGCTCTATACGGTCAACGTTACCGACCGCCTGCCGAAGATGTTCGACCTTGCCCACGCCGTGGTGGAGGCCGGCGGCAACGCCTTGATGGTCAACTACCTTGCCATCGGGCCCGAGGCGATGCGGTCGCTGGCCGAGGACAAGAACGTCGGCGTGCCGATCCTTGCCCACATGGATTGCGCGGGAGCTTTCTACATGTCGCCGGAGCATGGCGTGTCCTCGTCGATAGTGCTCGGCAAGATACCGAGACTCTGCGGAGCGGACTTCCTCGTCGTCCCGTTCGCCCTCGGCGGCAAGGCGCCTTACCTGCCGGAGAGGTTCCGCCAGACGACCATGACCCTGACGTATCCGTTCGGCGATCTCCTCCCGACGATGCCCATGCCTTCCGGCGGCATGACTCCGATCAACGTTCCCGACGCCGTCAGGGAGCTCGGGAGGGAGATAATGATAGGCTCCGGCGGTGGTATCCACGCCCACCCGTACGGACCGGTCGCCGGCGCCAGGGCTTTCCGCCAGGCGATAGAGGCAACCATGAGCGGCATCCCGCTCGAGGAGGCCGGCCAGCAGTACGAGGAGCTCGGCGTCTCGATGGGCATCTGGGGCAAGAAGACCGAGTTCAAGATGTAGGCCCACGTCGCCGCTTGGGGGCGTCGCAAATATATGGCACGCGGTAGCGATTTGAGGCAGGGCCCTTTTCACCCTTGCCTGACGCGAGCTCCACGTTGATGTAATATACGTGAAGGAGTTGGTCAGGCACCTTTGAAGGGACTATGAACAGGGTCCTGCTTCTCAATGCATCGTTCGAACCGCTGTGCGCGGTCAGCGTGCGGCGTGCTGTTGTGCTCCTCCTGAAGGGCAAAGCCGAGGTGCTGGAATGCGATGGTGGGGCGATTCACTCGGAAAGGCTGACCATCACGATTCCGTCGGTCATCCGCCTTTCGTACTTCGTGAAGGTCCCGTACTACGGTCGGGCCAACCTGTCGCGCAGGGGGGTTTTCGCCCGTGACGGCTGGATATGCCAGTACTGCGGTGGCCCTGCGGAGACGGTAGACCATGTTGTTCCAAAGAGCCGTGGAGGCGTCCACACCTGGGAGAACGTGGTCGCCGCGTGCAAAAGTTGCAACAGCAAGAAGAGGGACAAGCTTCCTGTCGAGGCGGGCATCAAGCCGATGAAGAAGCCGGGCGCCCCTCGGGGGCCCGCAACGGTCAGCCTCGAGCTCGGACCAGTCAGGCCCGAGTGGGAGCGCTACCTGGAATACTGCAGGCAACCCGCCCGGTAGACCGGCGCCCGACCAAGACAGAATTGAGCTGGGTCATGAGAGGCCCGGCAGAGCCAAGCGCTTGTAGCTCAGGGGACAGAGCAGTGGCCTCCGGAGCCACGTGTCGGGGGTTCGAATCCCTCCAAGCGCGCCACGCCAAACAAGTTGGTGGCGGGATGTTTCTCAGGCTGTTTGGCTTTCCCCCATCGTGGAGTTCACCTGATCACGCTTGATTCAACGATAGGGACCCTACCACGTATCATACTGACTCCGGGAACAGATTTGTGGTTAGAGGATTGTTGACGATGACGAAAAGGGGAGTACTCTCCTGGGCTCTTCTTTCACTTTGAGCCGGGTCTCTCAGCCCCGGCTCCTGACGATCTTGAGACAACCTGAAGATCGGGAATTGAAGGTCCCCGGTTGGAGAAGCGTCCGCGACTAAGGCGATTCCTGCAGGTATTCTTTCAACTAACCGATAACTTATTAATGACGCGACCACAAGCGGGCGGAGGTTCATCCCGCGCGCGCAAGAGACGAAGGAGGAACGAGGCTTTGGATCTCATCTCGTACATTGCGCAGTTCAGGGGTCAGGAAGTCGTAGCCTACTGCGGACCTATCAAGTATCGCGGCACGCTGGAGAACGTTCTTGAAGGTGAGTATCTGATACTCGGAAAAGTCGCGATCATGAATGCTTCTTCGAGCGAGACATCTGAATACGTGACCTGCATCCTGAACATGGCGGAGGTCTCGGGTCTCGCTTATCAGGAGGTAGTCGGTCTTGGTTCGACAACGCCTGAAGCTTACTAGGGGGTAGGCACAATTAGCAAAAAGCTCATAACGATGATTGCTCTGCTGGTGCTGGTGGTGACCGTCGTGGCGGTCGCTGGGTGTGGCGGGTCCGGGACTTCAAGCAAGACGAGTGCCCCCGGGGTCGGCGATGTCGTCAACAACGCCAAGAACCAGGCAAACGGCGCGGTCCGTGAGGCCAACTTGAGGATGATCGACTCGGCCATTCAACAGTATTACGCCAGCACCGGGTCGTGGCCAACAGACGTCTCGCAACTCTCGCAATACTTTTCCGGCGGCCTTCCCACGGACCCTGGCAAGGGCACGTATTACATCACGACGGAGAACGGGCAGGCCAAGGCCGCGGTGCGCTAGCCTGAGCCCGTCTCGCACATGTCGCCTGCGTTCAGGACTCCTTGGCGAAGTTGAGCTTCAAGTTTGAAAGCGTGCTGCCGAGCGGCTCCAGGATCTCTGCAGGCGCTCGCCCCTCGAGGGCCTGCAATAGCGCGTCGAGGCAATCAATGGCCAACCTAGCCTGGTCCATGTCGCGGAATTTCTCGTTTACTTCATGAGGGATGCCCATCCTCTGGTAAGCCATGCTCGACAGTGAGACCATCATGTCGACAACGAGATCGCTGACCGTGATTTTCTCCATAGCCTCCTCGATGCGCCTGCGGAGCTCCTCCTCGGACATGCCCTCCGAACCACCGCCTTCGCTGTCCGCGGAAGAAGCCTTGGGCCCTTCGGTCGCAGGCCCCTCTCCATCGGGCGTCCACAACCCGGATTTGCCGGCCTGTTCTTTTTCCTTACCGAAATCTTCTACATCGCCCAACGGGATCACCCCTTGCAAGACAAGCTTTTTATTGACCAGAATTAATATAACACTGTGGAGCTTGAACGTGCAGCCGCGTTCCGTCAGAGGTGCTACATGAAACAGTACAGGCTTTCTGACGACCATACCTCTCTTTGACGAGATTTGCGCAAAATGGCAGGAATAGAGCACACAGGAATATAATCTAGATAAATAAATAAAGCCGAACAGCGGGAGCTCGTGTTCGCGGGCTGAGAGGACGGGGAGGACCCGTCGACCGTCTGAACCTGACCTGAAGGTAATGCCAGCGTAGGGATTGTCATACGGCGAACCTGAGCCGAGCCGAGCGGTGGCACGGCTTTTTTGTTGCAAGTTGAAAAGGAGGACCAATGCCGATTTCTGAGATCGAGGTTACCAGAGGAATAGTCGAGGGTTTCACAAAGGATTTCCTCGATTCGCTGCAACTTGACGTCGCCGTGGCCGGCGCTGGGCCGGCGGGCATGACATGTGCCTACTTCCTCGCAAAAGAGGGTCACAAAGTGGCGATATTCGAGCGCAACCTCCACGTGGGCGGTGGTATGTGGGGTGGCGGGATGTTGTTTCCTCGCATCATGATCCAGGAGGAAGCGGCGGAGATAGTGAGAGGTTTCAATGTCAGGCTCGAGCCTTTCGGTGACGGCTACTACGTGAGCGATTCGGTCGAAACCGTATCGAAGTGCACCGCAGCCGCCGTAGACGCGGGTGTGAAGATCTGGATCGGGGTCTCGGTGGAAGATGTCTTGATCCGGGAAGAAGACCGGGTTGCGGGCGTCGTGCTCAACTGGAGGGCCGTGGAGCTCGCCAATCTTCACGTTGACCCGCTCGCAATGGAGGCCAAGGTCGTGGTGGACGCCACCGGC
>Ga0182021_10000800_pt1 | contig 35108 bp, 34 predicted proteins | sample 612E3MmetaG_FD_120493 | JGI IMG/M metagenome (GOLD analysis project Ga0182021, IMG submission 120493) | Permafrost microbial communities from Stordalen Mire, Sweden - 612E3M metaG (Illumina Assembly) | ecosystem: Environmental > Terrestrial > Soil > Wetlands > Permafrost | place: Sweden...
GGTAGTGGTCTTTGACACCATGTGGGGCAGCACCGAGAAGATGGGGAGAGCGATAGCCGAGGCGCTGGAGGACGAGGGTGTCCCTACGGAGGTCATGTCTCTCAAGTCGAACGACCGTGCCGCCGTCGTGACCAAGGTGCTCGAGGCGGGAGCTCTTCTCGTTGGCTCGCCCACGATTAACAACATGCTCTTTCCGTCAGTGGCTGATGTTCTAGCCTACCTGAAAGGGCTCAAGCCCAAGAACCTGGTGGGTGCGGCTTTCGGCTCTTTCGGCTGGAGCGGTGAGGGGAACAAGCAGGTCAACGAGATCCTGACCGACATGAAGGTCGAGCTCGTGGCGGACCCGTTGAGCGTAAAGTTCGTTCCGGACGACGAGGCTCTGGCGAGTTGCCGGGACCTCGGCTCCGCGGTAGCGAAGAGGCTGAAGGAAGTGGTCGACAGTGGAAGCTGAGATGGATCCGAAATCACTCTGGAGCATCAGTTACGGGATTTTCATTGTTACCACCGTCCTTGACGGCAAGGCGAACGGCCAGATCACGAACACGGTAATACAGGTAAGCGCCGACCCGCCCAGGGTTGCTTTTGCGCTGAACAAGGAAAACTTTACGCACGAGCTCCTCTACAAGAGCGGTGTTTTTGCGGTTTCTGTACTCGACGAGAACACGCCCATGAAGTTCATCGGAACATTCGGGTTCAAGAGCGGGCGGGATATCGATAAGTTCGAGGGCGTGGCGCATTTCGAGGGGACAACGGGTTGCCCCTGCGTAACAGAGAACGCGATTGCGGTCTTCGAGGGGCGCGTGTTCGACAAGATGGATGTAGGAACTCACACGCTGTTCGCGGGGGATGTTACAAGTGGCAAGGTGCTCACCGACGGCAAACCGCTGACGTATGCACAGTACCATGCCAACAAGGGCGTAGCGCCCAAGGCGGCTCCCACCTACAGGGCACCAGAATCACAGACGAAAGGGGATTGATTCGATGAAGAGATATGTCTGCCAGGTCTGCGGTTACGTCTACGATCCCGAAAAAGGGGACCCTGACGGTGACGTGGCCCCCGGCACCGCTTTCGAAAACCTTCCCGAGGATTGGGTCTGCCCCGTTTGCGGCGCGGAAAAATCCGAGTTCGAGCCAGAGTAAACAACAACTCCTTGCGGGTCGGCGGCTTGCCCGGGCCTTGCACCAGGAGAGATGCGGATAGTGGCAAGCCGAGTGGATCCTGTAGAGCCTGACCTCAGCCTTAAACCGGCGCGTCGGGCATTGTGTCGCCTGTTGCAGCGTACCAACCTGGCTGACGCGCATGGGGGTAACAATGGCGGTAAGAAACGTTGTCGAGATCGATGAGGAGAAATGCGACGGATGCGGGCAATGCGCGTCCGCGTGCGCCGAGGGAGCGATCGAAATAGTCGATGGCAAGGCTCGCCTTGTGAGTGACGTCTACTGTGACGGCCTTGGAGCGTGCATCGGTGAGTGCCCCCAGGACGCGATCACCGTCGAACAGCGCGAGGCTGCGGATTTTAGTGAACGAGCCGTGAAAAAACGGCTCTCTTCGATGGAATCCGAGACGCCGGCACTGACAGCCTGTCCCGGCTCGTCGCCCAGGACCATCGAGCGCTGCGAGCTGGTCGACATGAAAGGTGAACCGGGCGAGGTATCAAAGGTGAGATCCCAACTCGGCAACTGGCCCGTCCAGTTGAAGCTTGTTCCCGTTGAGGCGCCTTACCTCCAGGGAGCCGACCTGCTCATCGCCGCCGACTGCGTGCCGTTCGCCTTCGCGGATTTCCATCGCAAATTCCTTCGGGACAAAGTGCTGATGATAGGTTGCCCGAAGCTCGATAGCGCCGAGTTCTACAGGAAAAAACTCGCGGAGATCTTCGCGCGGAACGATATCAAGTCGATTGAAGTCGCCTACATGGAAGTCCCGTGCTGCTTTGGGCTGGTTCACCTGGTGCACGAGTCGCTGAAGGAAACGCGCAAGGACATCCCACTTAGCCTCACTAAAGTGGGAATAAAGGGTGACGTGATAGAGACGGTCGTTGTCGAGACCGGTGGTGATCAATAATGGCCGATCAGATCTGCCCGGGACAGAACACACTCTTTTGGAAGCCGGAGGACATCTTCGAGGCACATTGCCCGATTTGCGATCACCCCGTCGAGTTCTTCAAGGACGACGTATCGCGCAAGTGCCCGCATTGCGGTTACCGTTTTCCGAACCCACGGCTGGACATGGGCTGCCTCGAGTGGTGCCCGTACGCCGATAAGTGCGCCGCCGCACTGGCCGAAGGCCGTCCCGCCGGTCTCGACTCCAGCGAACCCGAGCCGAAACCCGAACAATCCTGACCCCTTTGTGTCGGACTGGATCGCGTTGCTTCTCTGGTGTTAATCTAATCTACGCTGTATGTCCGCATTTTGCTCGACGATGCAAGGGTTCACTGGAGGCATTAATGATAGAGGTGCACAGTTACGAGAAAAAAGAGGTGGAGGATACACCCCACGATGTAGACATCCGCAAGCTCCTCGAGACGGAACACGCTCTCGTTCTCGAGATAAAGCTCCTGCACGGCCAGGGCCAGAAAAAGCACATCGCTCCCGTTGACGTGTTCTTCTACGTGCTGGAGGGAAGCGGCACGATAGAGATAGACGACGAACAGGTCTACGTATCAGAGGACCAGCTAGTCCAGTGCCCGGCCGGATCCCCGCATCGGTTGTTCAGCGAGGGTGGAGAACCGTTCCGTTTTCTGGTCGTGAAAACACCAAGGCCCACGGAGTCTTCCCGGATTCTTTAGGATCCACCGCTCCACCAGATCGGCCATGTGACAACCATTCCGACGTTGCCCCATGCAGGCACCTTCTCTATAATGAGATTTCGTTACTGCGGATTAGAGTTCTCTCCCCGGTAGCTCAATCGGTAGAGCAACTGGCTGTTAACCAGTGTGTTGCAGGTTCGAGTCCTGCCCGGGGAGCCAACACTCTTCTACACAATCACCTCAACTCACCGGGCAGGAATCGAACCTGCGGCAACAGGCGCCGCGAAGCGGCTGCCTCAACCCGGGGTCACCGCGCGTCTGAGACGCGTGGGGCCGAGTCCTGCGCGGGCGGCAAGGCCACAAGATTCAAATCCTTCCCGAGGCAATGTTTTGATATTTGAAGCACTCAACTCCCCGGGCATGACTCGAACCTGCAGCCTAAGGCGCCGCGAAGCGGCTGCCTCAACCCGGGGTCACCGCGCGTCTGAGACGCGTGGGGCCGAGTCCTGCCCGGGGAGCGTAAGAAAGGCACAATTCGAAATTGGTCCGTTGAGGAATCCTACTTTCTGGGCGTAACCATAAGTATTTTTGGAGCTAGTTACGGAATCGCTGCCTGCGTTCGACTCTGGTTGACATAAACGTCAGTACTACATAACATCATTGATTGAATCACGCATGCGGCACGTAAGCACTGTTTCTTTAATTCTTATGGGCAGTGGGGGAGTTCGCTTGAGAAAAAGGATTTTCAGGCATATAGCGTTTGCAATAGTCCTGTTGTTCGTGGCAACCATCTTATGCTCCGGGTTTCCCGCTCGGGTGTCGAGCGCTGAAGCACTGCCGTACAATCAGGTGTTCCAGCGAGACTATGTGTCGAGCGTGGACGGCGTCTCCTTACCGTGCAGCATATACATTCCACCCAACGGGGTATCCCAGTACATGCCGGTCTGGGTGGACCTACACGCTCTGGGCGGTCCAGGTGGCGTCCGGGCGGACTGGCAAGAATGGGCGCGCCAGCGCGGCTGGATGATCATCTCGCCGTGGGGCAGGAACTTCAAGAGCCTGTGGACCGACGGGCTCGAGCCGGCCGGTACCACCAAGGAACCATGCATCTACGACGATTTCGCGACAGGCGCGGCTGGGTGGGTCCCGGGGGACGGTAGCTGGGCACAGAACACCACCGATCAATGCTACCAGCAGTCCGAGACCTCCGGAACCTGGAAGACGGCAATGAGGGGCTCTTCCACGGGAGCAGACTACTCGGTAAGCGTGGACATCAAGGAGCTCGCCTCGGGAGCGGGCAACAGCGCTGAGGGGATCGTCTTCAGACGACAGGCCAACGGGGACTGCTACTGGCTAGACCTTGCCAGCTCCGGACAGACGAAGCAGTTGCGCCTTCTCAAGTTCAAGAGCGGTACCTGGACGCAGCTTGCGGTTGATGACCTGGGGGGTTCCTTTGACCTGAGTGTCAAGCATAATATCAAATTAATGACCTTCGGGGATTACATGGAGGTGCGCCTGGACGGTCAGGTGCACGAACTGGACCCGACGTATACATATCACCAGGACCAATCCGAGTCCCCCGGACGCCACGACTCGACTTTCACGTCTGGAGATGTGGGCCTCGTGAGCTACGGCGGCAGCCACCAGTTCGATAACTTCCGCGTGCAGAACGAGTTCCTCTACGGACAGAAAGACCTCATGGACACCATCGAGCAGTTCTTGGAGGAGTTCACCTCGGACCCCAACTACCAGGCCGACCCCAGCCGCGTCTACCTTTCGGGCTTCTCGGTGGGAGGGACCGGCGCATGGAACCTGGGCTTGCAGTACCCCGACATGTTCTCGGCTATGCACCCGTCGGTAGGGGTGACCGATATGTTTGAGGAGTACAAATGGATGGACACCCAGCGCCCGGAACAGGTCTTCAATGCGAACGGTACCCCGCCTCGCTTCTACAATGAACAGGATTTCTTGTATAACGATATGACCGAGGAGATACTCGGGGGCAGACCGGGGAGCGCCACCGAAATCAACAGCCGAATGCACGAGTTCAGCGCCAGGTACATCCTGGAGAACGCCCTGAATATGCCAATTCGTATAGAGCACCCTGCTTACGACACCATATCTCCCAACAACAACGGGCCGATGGAGGTCTGGTGGGAGTCAATGGACGGACTCATCAGCGCCACCACGCAGGCGACCACGGAGTACGCGAACAGCCAGTACCCGTGGAACAAGTGGAAAACTGTCTCCAACCTCACGAGTACCAGGAAAGAGACGGCCATGTACGGCGAGAACGGGGAGGTCCCCGGCGACCCGAACAACATCTGGGACAACGCAAGGTACGATATGTACTACCTGGGAGGCGGCCACGGGTGCTGTTACAGTGATTGGCTCATGGCCGGTAGAGACGTTTTCTTCTTCGAAAGGGCGCTGAGTGACCTTGGCGACACCCACGTCGACCCGGACGAGGTGGCTTACAAGACCTATGACGACGTGCACAACAAGGCCTGGTGGCTTACCGTCGATATAGCGTCCCCCAACCAGGACCATCCAGGGCTCGCTCGCGTGAAGCGCGACAAGGCCAACAACGTAGTTCAGGTCCACGCCAAAAACGTTCGGACGACCATCCTCGACCTGAAAAGGATGGGGATGGACACGGACCCCGGCAAGAAGCTGACGATAGATGTTGATAACAAAACGATTGAGTCCGAGCCGCTGGTCGACACTTCGAATGCAACAGACCTGAGACTGACAGGTGAGTGGGACACCTCGGCGAACTATGTGGTAACGGTCAACGGCAATATCGCGCCGTTCACCCTGACACCTACCTCACTGACGATTTCAGGAGTACAGACCCAGACGGCGTCTGAGATATGTATAGATTTCCCGCAGACACAGGGCAACATGTTGCCGGGCGGAACGTTCGAACAGGGAGCGGGCGACTGGACGACCTCGGTCTCCGGCGGCGGTCAGGCGGAGTTCGAAGTCACCAACCGGAAACCCGACGCGCATTCCGGCGTGGGCTCCGTCAGGATAAAGGACACCGCGGCCGCCGGTGCGCCATTTATTGCCTCGTACGCTTCAAAGCTTGCAGGTGTGGTTCCCGGCCAGCAGTATACGGCCGGCGCGTTCGCCAAGACCAGGGCGCTTCGCGCGAATAACAGGATGTATGAGAACGGCAGGTACAGTGCCGACGAGAGGTACAATGCTCGGGCGCGCATCGGCATCATATGGCTGGACGGCAACGGTTCTCTTCTCTCGGAGAGCGATTCCGCCAGCCTGACAGACACAAATGACTGGAAGCCTCTCGAGGTGAAGGCCCAGGCGCCCTCGGACGCGGCATACGCCCAGGTAATTCTGAAAACCGAGAGCCCCGATACCGCCGGTAACGCTGGAAGCGCGTGGTTCGATGATGTTTCGCTCAGGCGCGGCTACGGCGTATCCGGTTCGATACCGGCACTGAGCAGGGTGAATCCGAACTCGGCCGTCAACAACGGGGTGGCCAGAGTTGAGCTGGGTGGTTCCGGTTTCGCCAGCGGTGTGGCTGTAAGGCTCAGGAAAAACGGCCAGGCGGTCATCAATGCGACCGACGTCAATGTAGCCTCAGACCAGATCACCTGCAGTTTCGATGTGACAGGGGCGGCCGTAGGCGACTGGGATCTGGAGGTCATCAATACAAATGGTGAGCGGGCGATACTCCCGGGCGGTTTCAAGGTAACGCCGATCACCGGTCCGCTGTCGGTGACGGCGATCAATCCCGGTTCCGGAACCGCCGGAGGCACGGTGCCGGTCACTGTGGCCGGAACGGGATTCCAGCAGAAGGCTTCGGTGAGGCTGGAGGCGAACGGCGTTGCGCCGATCGTCGCCGAAAATGTTAGCGTCTCATCCGCGAGCAGTATTGCCTGCAACCTAAATCTCGCCGGCGCTCAGGCCGCGGTCTACGATGTGGTTGTCACGAACCCGGATGCGCAGACTGCAAGGCGGACCGGCGCCTTTACCGTGAACGCGGCCACTCCCGCGTGCGGGACGGGTGGCGCCTCCGGTATCCTGATGTTCGGCCTTGTTATGGGGTTTCTCGCCATCGAGGGGTTAGGCTTGGCGAAGAACAGGCTTCGCGGTATCGGGCGCGTTGGACAGGCAGGGTAGGTTTCGGTATCCTCATTTGAAACTTGATAAGCAGGAGCGATGGATGCCGCCTCTCACATTGCGGTGCCCGGGGCGATGAGGCGGTAAATAGGTCGCCGCAAGATATCGAGAGATCGGTGGAGTTCAGGCTTTCATGGCCCTGACTTTTTCACCGATCGTCTTCGCCGTCGAGCTGTCAGAGAAGAACGTTACCGATTTTTCGATGCCGGTAGAGAGCGCCGGCAGTTGTTCGGCAGTAATATCTTCTGGAGTGGTGCCGAGAAGCTCGCAGTTCTTCTTGACCGTCGCACTGGCGATAAAATCACCCAGCGCGTCTGAGAGTACACGCGTTATGTCCCTGGCCAGCGCGTTAGCCAATCGACACCCCTTTCTTTGGAATCAAACAACACGAACGCCCGCTGTCTCAGTCGTTGTTATCGGCTTCCATCTCCTTGTCGAGTTTCCTGAGTACCAACTGTCCGCTCTTGAGAAGCCCCTGTATCGCCGCGTAGTCGCTCTTCGGGTTGACCTTGACTTCCCCTTCATAAGTTCCATCCACAATCTGTTCGGCAGCTGTGTTCAACTCTTCTATCGGCTCAGATACGAACCTGCGAATCAGGTAGCGAAGCCATATGGTCGAGAGCAGGAAGAAGACCAGCACGGCCGCAACGCTTGCAATAGTGAGCGTGACGATGTTGCTGTTCCGTTGGTTGGTGAAATACGAGTCTATCTCCTTGACCTGCTTTGTGACGTCGAAGACCGTCGACATGTAGAACTTGGTGTTGATACCCATCTTAGTGAGGTCTATCGGATAGAAGACGTAGATGAGCGTACCTTTGAGGTTCCCGAATTCGTTGATTATCGTATATCCCTTTGGTGGGGGTTTCGTAAGTATTTCGCTCTTGTTGGCTTTGACTCCAGAGTTGGCCAAGGAGTCGTATACTTTTCCGTCTTTGATGAGCGCCACGAATGAAGAGGGCGTCGCAATTGCGGAGAGATTTATTACGAGGTCATAGATCGGGCCCACGTTACCGGCCAGGAACGCCTTGATGACATCGGCACTGAATGACTTCACGATCGCGGGGTTGAAGTTCATCGCGCCGAAGTTCTTACCCATTGCCTCGTAAGCCTGTACGGTCTGCTCGATCATGATCGTCTTTGCGCGCTTGGCGCTGTGCTCGGCGGTCACAATCATGGTCATAGCAAAGTAAGCAACGATGATTATCACCAGAACGACGACCGGGATGGCAAACAACCAAGTGAGCTTGCGCATCTCACTGCCGGTCTTATGCCTCATTATTACCTCCTGCGCCCACGATATACTGCTTGTTCCCTAGTAATCGGCAACTCGAACACATTCTTGAAGTATTTCTAAGTATGTTGAACGCTCAAAAGGGGGATACGGGAGGGGCATACAGGTACCCGCGACCGCTCGCCAGGGTGGGGGCCACTTGCACAACGCAGGGCGACCAGCTATGTTCGACTCGGCCCAAGCCGGTCTTATCCTGCACGCCGAGAAGTGAACATCCTATTGGATCCACCACCACAGGAGAGCGCAAGGGCGGGGAGAAATGAACGTCAGCACTTCTCGGAACACACTTGGAGCCTGAGTCAGCCCCGGCCGTTGAGGCGGGGGCTTCTGCGGGCGTCAAACAAGAGCTCAAGGTATGAGGGAGGTTTGATGAGCGCAAGTGACACAAGCGGAAAAATGCCCGTGTTGTTCATAGGTCACGGGTCGCCTATGAACATAATCGCGAATAACGCCTATACGCGCAGTCTCGAGTCCCTGGCGCGCGAACTCCCGAGACCGGAGGCGATAATGGTTATCTCAGCGCACTGGCTGACAGAGGGCACGTTCGTTGGGTGCATGGGCAGTCCGGAGACGATCCACGACTTCTACGGCTTCCCGCGGGACTTGTACGAGATCGAGTACCCCGCCCCCGGCTCTCCCGATCTTGCGAAGCTCGTGCGGGAAGCCGTCCCGGATGGGCTGGTGAGATGCAGTGATGGCTGGGGCCTCGACCATGCTTCCTGGTCTGTACTCCTCCACATGTATCCCGAAGCCGACATCCCGGTTTTCGAGATGAGCCTCGATTATACGTTCAACGACCGGCATCCGTTGCCCGTCGAATATCACTACGACCTGGGCAGACAACTCGGGCCGCTACGGCGGAACGGGATCCTCGTCATCGGAAGCGGAAACATGGTACACAACCTGGGCCTGGTGGATTTTAATACGGACGCCGAGCCATTCGAGTGGGCTGTCGAGGCGGACGGGAAGATGAAAGCTTGCCTTGTTTCGGGCGATAATGCCGGGCTTATCGATTTTGAAGGCATGGGAAAGGCCGCCGAGCTTGCCGTTCCCACGCTAGACCATTACCTGCCCATGATTTACGCAATCGCCATGCAGGAGAGTGGGGAGTCCGTATCCTTTGTCTACGAAGGATTCCAGAACGGTTCGGTATCCATGCGATGCTTCCGCGTCGGATGAGTTTTGACATGAGGAACAGGGGAGAATAACCTGAGAACGTTGCGCCGTCGAAAGACGAGCAAAGTATGCTTGATCGTAGCAACTATGTGACCGGAGGCGTCTCTTATGAAGAACTTGGCTGGAAAAACCGTTTTGATTACAGGTGGAGCGCTTGGAATGGGGAGGTCTCTCGCTCGCCTGTTCCTCCTGGAGGGGTCCAGGGTCGCGCTGGTGGACATCAGGAAAGATGACCTTGATAGTGCGGTCGAGGAGCTGGGTCGTCTTGGGGAAGTGGTCTCTTACATGTGCGATATCTCCGATAGAGAAAAGGTCTATGAGCTCGCAAAGACCGTCTCAAGCGAGTTCGGGACCGTAGATATCCTCGTGAACAACGCAGGGATCGTCAAGTCAAACCCGTTCCTTGAGAAGCCTGACGATGCCATCGAGCAGATGATCGCGGTAAATCTCATGGCTCACGTCTGGACCATGAAGGCGTTCCTACCCGGGATGGTCGCAAAGCGTGAGGGCTACGTGGTCAACATGTCATCCGCGGGCGGCCTCCTGGCGGTTCCTTACATCTCCGATTACAGCGCCAGCAAGTTCGCGGTGGTCGGCCTGACGGAAGCCCTGCGCCAGGAGTTCAAGATCGAGGGATTGAAGGGCATAAAGTTCATGTGCGTGTGCCCTAATACAGTCGGAACGGGTCTTTTTGATGGCGCCACCATGGTGAAGGGGACAAAGCTTCTTACGGCAGAGCAGGTGACCGAAAAGATAGTTGCTGGGATCAAGAAGAACCGCTCGTTTGTCGGCGTACCTGCATCGGTATATATAGTCCCACTAACCAAGGCGATCCTCCCGCCTTCGGTACTGGATCTCATGAACCGCGTGCTTGGCATCTCCACGTCCTCCAGGACGACCAAAGGCCGACCCGACCCGACCGGTTGACGGTGATCATCCGGGAAAACCGATTGTACGCCGGGGCGCTTTAAGCGCTACTTGGCTATAATATGCTGTAACCATGAAAGTACTTTTCATTCATTCAGAAGAAGACCATTACTCTCCTGAGAAGCCTCTCGAGGGACCGGAACGCATGCAGTTCGGTATCTCGTATATTTCGGCAATTCTGAAAGAGAACGGGCACCAGACCAGATTGGTGGTCCCTTCCCGCCTGACCGAGCACGTGGTTGAGGAGGCGATCAGGGATTTCGACCCTGGCGTGGTCTGCTTCACTTCCGTTTTCGCCGAGTTCGAGTTCATGTCCCGTCTTGCTTCAAAGGTTAAGCGCTCCCATCCGGACCTGTTCCTCCTCGTTGGAGGCCCTCACGCCACTCTCAGGCCGGACGAGTGCCTGGCGTGCGCTTTCGACGCCGTGTGCGTGGGAGAAGGCGAGTTTCCGACGCTCGAGCTCGTAGAGCAACTCGAGGATGGCAGGTCGCCCCGAGGAATACCGAACCTGTACATCAAGAACGGAAGCGGGGTCGAAAGGAACGAGCCTCGACCGTTCATCGAGGACCTCGACGGGCTGCCTTTTCCGGACCGGAACATGTGGTACGACTGGTACGCAAACCCACTTTCGAGGCCCTCGCTCATAGTCGGGCGTGGCTGCCCGTTCCAGTGCACTTACTGCTGCAATCACGCATTGAGGCGAGTGAGTGATGGCAAGTACGTGAGGCTGCGGTCGCCCGAAAACATCGTTGCTGAGCTGGTCGACCTTAAGGCGACGTATCCGCTGCTGCCGGAAGTATACCTAGAGGTCGAGACGCTCGGGTTCAACCAGGAGTGGGCGCTCGAACTGTGCGCACACCTGGAGGAAATGAACTCCGGGTTCGAGCAGCCTCTGGTCTTCGGGGCAAACCTGAGGGTGACACCGAATACCACGTACGACGAGCTTTTCGCGGCGCTGGCGCGCGCGAAATTCCGATTCGTCAATATCGGCCTGGAATCAGGTAGCGAGAGGGTGCGCCGCGAGGTCCTCAAGAGGAACTATTCGAACGAGGACATCATAAGGGCCGTCGAGACCGCGAGGAAGCACGGGCTCCAAGTCGGGTTCTACAACCTCATAGGTCTGCCCGGAGAGACGCCCGCCGATTTTCGCGAGACGATACGAATGAACCGCAGGTGCCAGCCCGACTGGTTCCTGCTCAGCGTGTTCTTCCCGTATCCGGGAACCGCCCTGCATGAGACCTGTACCGAGATGGGCCTGCTCGACGAGCCTCCCGACCCGGGGCTCGAGAGGCGCAAACCTGTGTTGGACCAGCCGGGTTTCACCAAGAGGCAGATAAGCAGAAGGTTTACCTGGTCCCATTTCTTGTTTTACGCCGGGCACAGACCGTGGCGCGAGATATCCTGGATGGTCTTTCTGACCAAGGTGTACTCAAGCCCAAGGTTGCTCAGTGTCTGGCGGGCCATCGACAGGAGGCTCCACCCGTACGAGTTCTAAGGGAGCCGGCCCGTCCGTGGCAGATGGCGCGGTACGGTAACGCCGCGCGAAATGTATCTACTGTCTTGCAATAACGATGTTGGATTTGGATTTGGAGGTAGTTTGGTGACAGCAACTTTCGAAAGGCATTTCTCCGGCATCTTCGACCCAAAATCAATTGCGGTCGTCGGTGCATCAAACGTGGTCGGCAAGTGGGGGTTTATCATGCCGGTCAACGCCCTCGGAGGAGGGTATAAAGGTGATTTCTACATGGTGAATCCCAAGGAGAAGACAGTACTCGGGTTCCCCTCGTACCCTAATCTCAGTGACGTCGACAAGCCGGTCGACCTGGTTATCGTCGCGATCCCGGCCGCCGGGGTGCTCGGCGTCATCAAGGAGGCCGCGGAAAAAGGTATCAAGAACGCCCTGGTGGTGTCCTCGAACTTCAGCGAGGTCGGTGAGAAAGGCGCGGCCCTCGAGCGCGAGCTCGCGGATTTCGCCAGTGAAGCCGGAATAACCATAATCGGACCGAATACGATGGGCGTCTACAGCGCGTCTTCATCCCTGCTTGCGGTCGGCGGTCCGGCCAGCCCGCTTCCCGGCGCTGTAGGCTTCATTTCCCAGAGCGGAAATCTCGGGATGCAGTTGCTCGGATGGGGTCGCAGCAGGGGCCTCGGCTTCAGCCGCTTCGTAGGAAGCGGCAACGCGGCAAATACCGACATGCATGACTACCTGACATACCTCGGCGAGGACCCGATGACGAAAGTTATCGCCCTCTACATCGAGGGGCTTCGCGACGGCAGGCGTTTTCTCGAGGTTGCGCGGAGCATCACCCCGCATAAGCCGGTAGTCGTCCTCAAGGGTGGAAAAGGGGCGCAGGGCGGTCGCGCTGCGCGTTCGCATTCGGGTGCCCTTGCCTCCAACACCGAACTCTTCGATGCGATGCTCGACCAGGCGGGCATCGTCCAGGCTGAAAACACCGAGGAGTTCATCGACATCGTCGCGGCGTTCGACGCATTGCCGCGTGCCCTGGGAAAGAAAGTCGCCATCATGACCATGGGCGGAGGCTGGGGGGTTGTGGCTTCGGATGCGTGCGACCGCGAAGGACTCGAACTTGCCAAGCTGCCCCAGTCATTGATAGATGAGCTCGACCCTGTCCTTCCGGCGTTCTGGAGCAGGGGCAACCCGGTTGACCTGGTCGGCAACCTGAGAAGGTCAAGCCACTTCAAGGTCATAGATACGCTGGCCTCGTGTAACGACATAGACATTCTTATCGTTATGGGTGCGCTTCTCGGAAAAGACATCTTCCTGGACGCCGTCTTGATGGGCACTGTAAAGCCGTTCCTCGGGGTAATGCGGAATCATCTCGATCATCTGCCCGCGTTCCTCGCTTCGCAGTTGAAGGGTTTCAAGGAATCCTTTACGAAGAGGAAGGGATACAACCCGCAGGGTTCTGCCGGCATTAACCCGGGCGAAGCGTGGCAATGGACCGATGCGGCCATGATAAATATGCTAGAGAAGCTTGTGCGGGAGAAGCAAAAGCCGATAATAACCGTAGCGTTGGATGCGCGCGAGATGACGGCGGCCGCGAGTCTTCAGAGTCGTGGGATATTCTCCGCGCCGACACCGGAGAGGGCCGTTCGCGCGGCATCCAAGATCGCTGCGTACGGGTCATATCTGGAACAGGTCGGTGATCGAAATGAAAGAGCTCCCGTTTGAGCTGCTCGAGAAAAAGGTCTTCGAATTTCTCGACGAGCAGGAGATGTGCGTGGTGGCCACTTGCTCGCAGGGGAAGCCCAGAGCATCCGCAGTTGAGTTCTTTCCGCGAGGGTACTTTCTATATGTTCTCACGGAGGGTGGAACGAAGATATCCAATCTCCAGGAGAACCCGGCGGTTTCTGTTGCTATCAACGGTCGGTTCACGGGCTGGGATTCGGCCAGAGGCCTGCAGGTCACTGGACTCGCGAGGATAGGCCTGTACGGGTCCGACATATTCGAAGAAGCCCGTGAGGCGTACGAACTCCGAAAGGGGCTCGAAGACGTCGAACTGCCTGAAGGCATGTACGCTATAAAAGTATACCCGATACAGATGGAATACCTGGATACCGCGCTGAAAGCCGAAGGTTATGCGGCGAGGCACGTGATCCGCTGCGGGCAGAATGATTCCAACTGAGAACGGTTATTCGGGAGGGGAGGAGCCCATGAGGACTCTGGTCGTGTATTACTCGCAGACCGGAAACACCAAGAAGGTGGCCGATGCCATTTTCGCGGCGCTGCCACGTGATAAAGAGATCATGAAACTCGAAGACGTCACGAGCCTCGACGACTATGACCTTATCTTTGCAGGTTTTCCGATTCACTCGCACGGGCCCGCTCCGAAGGCGAAAGAGTTCCTCGAAAAGCAAGCCGAGGGTCGGGCTATGGCGCTGTTCATCACCCACGCCAGTCCTGAAAGCGCGCCTGACGTGTCCCACATGATACAGCGGTGCGTCAACGCCGCCGCCGGCGCACAGTTGCTGGGGGTCTTCAACTGTCAGGGAGAGCTGGCTCGGGACGTCATGGACCGGCTCTTGGAGAGCAAGCACCCGGAGATGCGGATGTTCGGCGAGCAGGGGAACTTTACCAGGGGACAGCCGGATGCTGCGAGGCTCGCGCGTGCGGCTGCTTTCGCTGACGAGGTCTTGGCCAAGGTCACTTAAGCTCTGCCGGGCACCTGGCGACACAAAGGCCGCAACGGACTCCGCTCATCCCGGGTATGCCGAGCTTGATGTAGTACTTGAGGCAGGCCGCCTTGTCCGTGGGACTGCCGTCACGGCTCAGCGCGCCGGCTGGGCAGGCCCTTACGCACGCGTATCCGCAACGCTCCGGAACGCAAAGCCGCTGTTCCGAAGGACGGCCGGGCTCCAACTCGGCATCGGTCAGCAGCGCCACGAACCTGACCCTGGGTCCGCACTCCGGCGTGAGCAGCAGGTTGTTGACGCCTATCTCGCCCAGTCCCGCTTCGCGGGCCATGTGGCGGTAGGAAAGGTTCTCACGGAGCGCTGAATCGGCGAAGTCGCGGATCCGTGGGAAAGTTACGACCTTCCCAAGCAACTTGAGTGAACCGGCCGAGCGTTTCTCAAGGTTCCAGCCAGGCATTTCCTTGTACGGGATGGGGAACGCCTTGTGCCCCGACTCCTGTAGCAAGCCACAAAGCTCGAAAAGCGAGTGGTTCAACCTGTCGTTGGTGATATGGAAGTTCGCGGTATACTCGACCCTGGTTCCCGGGAGGCCGTCGAGGGGTGTGTCCAGCATTCGTTCTCCCAGGAGGACGATCGATCGGGCGTTGCTCATCACGTCGGATGGCCGGTGCCCTTCTGGCGCCTTACGCTCGTAAGATCCAGCATCCGCTATACCGAAGACTGTGGCCCGCGCCCTGGCTTTGAGCTCTGCGGCAAGATCCATGTCCACCCCTTTGCAGGATAGTAGTCCGCCTGTAAGTCTACACAAATACGACGGGAGCGCGTAATGAGCGTCTTTCTCAGCGGGCGCGCTCAGAATAGAATAACCTGGGAATTCGCGGCTACGAACGGGAAGAGTCCTCGAGACCGTCACCGCCGAGGGCGAGCCGATGCACGAGATGTGGATCGCTCCGGAGGGAATGGCCGGAGCCTCGGACATGATAGAGCGCCAGAAAGAAAGGTCGGATTCTATTCGAGTTTATCGACGAGCCAGGCGACGTTCAGGGCGAACCTCCTGATCGTCTCGAGGCCCTCCTCGTCGTCCATGGCTTCGCCGGGCATCCTGCCGAACACCATGTTCCAGTATGTAGAGCCTGCTACTATCATGTCGTTAATTAGGTAGAACATCAGGAGTTCCTGTATGGTAGCCGTGTGGCCGCCCCTGCGGGCGACGGCGATCGGCCCGCCCACCATCCTCGACAGGAACCTGTCACCGCTCTTCGACACCATGCCGATACGCTGCAACGCCGACATCAGGTCGCCCCGAGCGGTACCGAAGTATACCGGCGTTCCGACGATGAACCCGCGGGCTTCCCTGAGTTTGCCTATCAGCTCGTTGACGCCGTCGTCAAGGGAGCATTCTCCGAGCTTTTCGCAGCGGCCGCACGCGATGCAGGATTTGACCTCCCAACCGGCAAGTGACAGTGTCTCGGTCTCCACCCCGGCGGTCTCGATGACGTCCGCGCATTCGGACAGCAGCCTGGCGGTGTTGCCTTTCTTGCGGGGGCTTGCGCACAGGAGGATTATCTTTTTCATGCAGGGCCTCCGTCAGGTTATCTCGAATGGGCGAGCGCGCTGATTGCTTTTTGCAGGCAGGTGCCGCCCTCTTTGACCATGCTGACCGCGCTGGAGATGAGCTCTGACGCTTCACCGACGGTCATCTCGTTGCAATCCTTGATGAACTCGAGCCCGCGGGTACACTGCGCTGACGCCTTGAGCTGGAGGTCGCACGACCTCAGGAGCAGATCGTTGGATTTTTGCAGCTCGGGCGAGGCTCCGATAACGACAAGCTCTTGCCGCGCGGACTTTATCTCCTGGATGAAGGCGCCGAAGCGGGGGAGGTAAGAGTCCGCAAGGTTGTTCGCGTATCTCCAAACGCCCTCGGGGGTCTCCGGTATATCGCTGTCAGACGTTTCCAAAGGGACGTCGGAGAGCTGATCGGCCCGGGCTATGAGGACGCTCGACCGTCCTCCCTGGACTACCCGCGAGAGCTCCGAGAGCTTCTTCTCGAGTTCCGGTGCCGTAGCGGTGACCTTGCCGAGAATCAATTTGAGACGGTATGAGACGATTGACAGCCTGAGGGCTTCGAGGTTCTTCGTGATCCCGCGTGCGACCGTTCCGAGGGCCCCGACTTCCGCCTTGTGCCGCGTTTGGCGCTCGACCCGCGTGGCGCCGTTTCCCGCGCCGGCGGAGATCACCAGGACTACTACCATGGCGATGGCCAACACAAGAGCGGCGTAAGTCGTCAGCTTGCCCCGCCTGTCGAGACTGGACCACCATCCGCCTCGTCCGTTCCCGTTATTGCTCCGGGCAATAAATGGCGGCGCCGTCAGACCGTTGGCCGCGGGCTTCAGCGGGCCCGGCACTGTAACTCTCCGGCGGCATTGAAATATGTATCAACAGCCGCTCCGGCCGCGCGCGGCGACGGCGGTATTTCTGGTCGCGTATTTTTCATATGAATCCCTGGCAAGTAGTGTCACTACGCGAATTCTCCCTCGGGGACACCTGTCCTGCGGGAGGGCCACTTATTATAAGCCAAGGCCCCTCCGCAGTAAACAAAGCTCCAGGACGCCGGGACATGTCCTCGCGACATCGGTTTTGTGGTTGTCACGCCGCTGTTCTACTATGGTGTGGTTCCATAATTCGATGTTTCCTGCCAGGGAGGCGAAGTGGAAAAGGTGCGGATGACGTCCGGTAGGGGGTATATAGAATCAGGGGCCGGGCCAGCGATCGTGATGCTCCCCGGGATGGAGGGCTCGAAATGGTTCTGGCGATTCCAGGTGGAGGCTTTCTTTGAACGATATCGCGCTGTCTCACTTGACCTTGCCGTCCGAAAGCCGGCTTTCTCCACAAAGATAGGAGATTACGCCCGAGAAGTCCTTAGAATGATGGATTCCCTCGATATAGAGAGCGCCATTATCTTCGGTGAATCGATAGGAGGCATGGTCACCCAGTATCTATCCCTCGAGCACCCCGAGCGCGTCAGGGCTATCGTCCTCTGTAATACCATGGACAACCCGCGACGCTGGGGTTTCGGCCCCAACATGTTCACGCTCGCGACGATGGTGCACCAACTGGCTTTCCTGCCGTTTCTCTCGGACTCTCAGAGGAGGAGCCTGTTGATGTGGGTAGGCAGGCACCGTGGATTCGTCATGGACCCGTCGCCAGGGAACGCGGACCTCACGGATTACCTTATGGAGCATGGTCTGGAATGTGGCGGTGCTGCATACGTCGACCGCGTGATCGCCGGTGGGAGTGCCTGGTTCACGGATAGGCTACACGAGATCTCCATTCCCGCCCTGGTGCTGCGCGGCACCGAAGACAGGCTCGTGAGGCCGGACGCGGCGCTGGAGTTGGCAGGCCGTATACCGGGTGCCGAGGTCGCGCTTATCGATGGTGGAGGTCACTGCTGCCCACACTCGATGCCAGGCCCGACTACGCGAGCGATCGAGGAATGGCTGGGGCGTAAAGGCCTCTAGGTAGTCTACCTGTCTGCTCCGGGAATCATGACTCGCGAGACGGGGCCTTTGCCGGCGGCTGCGTAGCGCGCGGCTTCCACGCCGCTGAGGACGGCCGTGGGCACTCCACCGAGGTATAACCAGGAGAACGCCTGGAAACCGGCCATGTACAGCCCTTCGACCGGTGTCAGGACAAGTGACCGGACCGTGTAGTCGCTTGCGAGCGGCTGCTTCTGCGACCACCCCACGACGCTCCCCGCGAACCTGCCACCTGCCTCCTCGAAGGTGAGTGGGGTGGCGATGTCCACCACCCGGATAGCTTCCTCCAGCCCCGGCACAAGGCTTCGCGAAACCTCGCGGACAAGGGCGCCAGCAAGGAGATCCTTGTAGGCGGAATACACGGGAAGCCTCGTTCCCGGAGTGGGTCGGTACCTGGAGAAATGCTCGTGGTCCGCCGCAGTCCTGATTACCATGACTGACCGGCCTTGAGGCGCGAGACCGGGGTCGTCGCGGCTCCAAAGGCAGACCTCGAGTTCCTGACCCGCCAGGTCTTCAGGCTCGATCTCGGGTTCTTTCCAGACCGGCCCCGGATCGTTTCCGGGAGCTTCGCCGCGCCTGTGGATGATATGTGAGCCATCCAAGAAGGCCGAGAGGTCCGCCTTTCGGTCCTCGATTCCCAGCGCCACCTGGAAGATCGAATGGGCTATAGGGGCCTTTTCCACGGCCCCGCGCCACTCCGGCGGCTGGGAATCCGCGTCCACGAGCATGAGGAACGTGCTCTTAAAATCGGCGTTCGACACGACGACGGGCGCTTCGATGCGATTGCCGTCACTCAATAACACGCCGTTGACTTTGCCTCCGGACACGTTTATGCGCAAAACGTAGGCTCCTGTCCTCAACGTGCCGCCGCTCGACATCACGGCCGCGGCGAGGCGGTCCGCAAAGTTGTTGAACCCGCCCTCCGGGTACCATATACCACGTTCGCACATTACGTCCCACATAGCTGCAAGCAGCGGGAAACCGCCATATGGCTCGCACGTGCCGATACTTCCCAGGAGCCGCCGTAAGCCCGCATCGGTGACAAGCGCGGATACGATGTCGGCTGCCGGTCCCGTGAATCGAGGCTCGATCGGCGGCGCCTCACCCATCGGTGTTTTCGACAGCCGGCGGCTTACGGCGTCAACATATTCGAAGAAATCGCGAACCCCGGCGGCTTCATCCGGGAACAAGGTCGCCAGATCGTTTGTAAGCCTCTTAAGCTCGCGCGAGATTTTGACCCGTGTTCCGAACGCATCGACAACGTAGTCAGCGCGTCTGAAATCGGGCTTATTCAAGTGCTCGATGCCCGCGAACGCGCCGGTCACTTCAGCTATGCCGGTAAACCCCAGCGCCCCGATGGGGAATGTAAAGCCTTCGCGCATGAATCCCCGTGATGTGCCCCCGGGTGCATCTTTCATGTCCAGCACCAGCGTTTTGGCGCCTTCCAGGGAAAGGAACAACGCCGCCGTGAGCCCGCCCGGCCCGGCACCTACGACGATGGCGTCGTAGCAATCGCCAGAGTGCGCGGCGATGGCCAACGCTTAGCCCTCGCCCTCTTCGACTACCCCGCTGAACTCGGGTGGGATCTCCAGCTTTGCGGTCCCCGCTGAGCACTTTGGGATGGCCGCTATGAGGTTGGCCAGCCTCTCGTAAGGAACCGTCACGAACACGTCGTCCCGTCCGAATCTCTGCTGCCTGCGAGCAGTCCAATCGCCAAGGGTCAGGTTCGTGTGCCCGGTCATCACGGGGTATCCAATGGCGGAGTGACATAACGAACCCGCAACCTCCACATGCGGAGGGATGCCGTCCCAGAAGTGGTCCAGAGTGATCAGCCTGCATGCCTGCTCGGCCGTGCAGATAAAAAGCACGAGATCGGGCCGCATGGGGGAGACGTCCATTGGCGCCATGAGTATCCGCTCGCTCATGTTGGTGGGAGGAGGTGAGGTCAGGCCCTGCATGCGCTGGAAGCTCACTATGGAGTGTGTAAGTTTTTCGCCCGTGGTGAGGAACTTCTGAAGGGCGCGCCGCGACTGGGCGGCGGGCGGATCGCTTAGCCCGCAATGCCAGGCCCCCCCGGGGCACGCCGAGGTCTCTTTGTCGATGACGAACGACTCACCCGCGGCTGCCATCTTCATCGCTCTGCAGATCCACGCTTTGCGGGGCTCGACTGCCTCTAGTTCCTCGTTGGTAAACGTCACCGCAACCGGTTTGTTCTCGAGTCCGAAAACCTCAACGAGCTTCTTTGACTGCTCGACCCATTTGGTCTCCAAACCGTCCACCTCCCGAATTCCGCAGGTACGCGCTACACATACAGTAAAGGCCAGGATCGGTGTGCGTGCAAGCCGCCGGGTGGTCCCGAATTTACGCTCCGGCTCGGTTCTGGTAGATTAGCTCCAGTCGGGGCGGCACAATCCGGAAGGGCTATTGTGAAGAAACGGAACTGGTACCTTGCAGTCGGCCTGGCGCTTCTTGCGGCGTCAGCGGTGTTGTACGGGATCGACTATGCCATTTTCGGTGACGCTCACCATCTCTATATTTATCTGGTGGGCGACCTCGCCTTTCTGCCTCTCGAGGTGCTGGTCGTGACGGTCATCGTGGACAGGCTGCTGAGCGAGCGCGACAAGCGGATGACGCTCGAGAAGCTAAACATGGTGATCGGCGCGTTCTTCAGTGCTGTGGGAACGGAACTTCTGCGCCGCCTGGTTGACATCGACCCCTCTTCGGATTCAAAGAGAAGAGATCTCATGGTGGACGCCGGATGGACCGAGAAGGAGTACCGCGCGATGAAACAGACGTTCACCGCCGAGCAATTCAAGTGCGATAGCCGCGCCTCGGACCTGGCCGCTCTAAAGGAGTTGCTGGTATCGAATCGCGATTTCTTCATCAGGCTGCTCGAGAACCCCATGCTCCTCGAACACGTCACGTTCACCGACTTGTTGTGGGCCGTCTCTCACCTGAGCGAGGAGCTGGAGAGCAGGGCGAGCCTCGAGGGGCTTGCGGAAGCGGATATGGACCACCTGGCGGGGGACATGAGCAGGGCATATGAGCTACTGGCAATCCAGTGGCTCGACTACATGCTGCACCTTCGCGCCAATTACCCGTACCTGTTCTCTCTCGCGATGCGCCTGAACCCGTTCGATGCAGAGGCCCGTGCCGAGATAACGGGATAACAGCAGACTACGGCATGTTCCGTGGAGCGTCTTTCGGCGGTCGCTCTCGCGTCATCCGACCGAAGGCTTTCGACCTCCTACATCGAATGTTAGAGCCCCGCTGGTCTTGTTGCCGATGGCGATTGCGCCTGTTGCTCGTCTGGCTACCGCAATAGCCCCGTGCGAACTCCTCGACGCGATCGCGATCGCGCCCGCGCTCGAGCGCAACCCCACCGATAGCGCTCCATAGCTGAAGTAACCCAGTGAAACGGCGCCGTTTGCGAGCAGTCCGATCGCCAGCGCTCCCGAGCTGAACAGCCCGACCGCCACCCGGCCGGCCGCTATAATGCCCAGCGCGCTATCGCCGGCCGCAATGATTCCCACCCGGAACCCATCACCAATATTTACGACCGGGATGCCAAGGGGCTTCCATACGTGCTCGTTGAATACTTGTTCCATACTGGAGCAATTCAACGGTCAATCGAGCAAACCTCCCCGCGTCGCAAGCCGCCGGACTCCCAATACCCGTCAGTTGCAGCAGTCCAGCTTGCGGGGCGCTTGCATTATGCATCTGATATAGTTGACTGACTCACGCAGGTCGAGATGGGGAGGTCGTCATGCCCAGCCGCCGCACCAAAGGAATCCTTGCCGCCGGCGCTCTCACCCTGATGCTGGCAACTGTTCCCACTATCATCCGCAAGGCAGACCATAGACGGGACGTCGACGCCGGGTTGCTGGAGGATTCTGACCTGGAGCTCGAGCACGTCTTTGTCGAGTCGCTCGACGGTACCCCTTTACACGTCACGATGACCGGCGAGGGGGACCGAACGTTGTTTCTGATCCCGGGCTGGACGTGCAATGAGACGGTGTTCCGCCTGCAGCAGAGGCACTTCGCTGACAGGTACAGGGTCGTGAGCCTCGAGCTTCGCGGACACGGCGGCTCGGAGGTGCCGGCGAGCCTCGACTACCATCATGACCGCCTGGCCGAAGACCTGAAAGCAGTAATAGACTACGTGGACCCGAGTTCGTTCGCCGTCGGAGGGTTCAGCATGGGGGGATTCACCACGTTGAAATTCCATGAGAGGTTCGGTGTTGGGTACGCCGACCGCATGAAGGGAATTGCCCTGATAGACTCGAGCGGATTGGACCTGCTCGAGGGCATCGTGCTGGGGAACATCATGCGACTGTTCTACCCTTTCCCCCTCTCGCCGATAATCACGATGCTCGGGCGCCCGAGCCGGTTTCTCGACCGCATCATGGAACTCCTCAAGGACACGTCTTTCGCCTACCTTGTGGTGCGCGCGCTCGCGTTCGGCAAGAAGCCGAGCGGCTGTTATGTCGAGCACCAGAGGGAGATGTCCTTCAGTACCAAGTTTGTGTCCTCCTGCCTGGCGGTGAAGTCGATGCTCGAGTACCACGTCGACCATCACCTGCCGAACATCGACCTGCCCGTGTTGCTGCTGGTCGGCGACAGGGACAAGCTCACCAATGTGAAAGCCAACGAAGGAACAGCGGCGCTTCTCCCGGACGCGCGGGTCACGGTCTTCGAGGGAGCCGGCCACTGCGCCCTCATGGAGCAGTGGCTCGATTTCAACGCCGAGCTGGATTCGTTCCTCAGCGAGGTGTTCTCGAGCCAAGTCATTTGACTGGGCCTTTGAAAATTGCTACAAATTCAGGTTGGCGGATGCTTGCCGGCAACATGCGGCGGTCATCATAGGGTTGGTGGAGCATGACCGGGACAGTGTTCTTGAAAGGGGTTTTGGATGAACAAGTGGGAGGAACTATACAAGTCAAAGTTCAGGACCGCCGAAGAGGCCGCTAAGACGGTCAAGGACGGCGATCGCATATTTCTTGGCAGTGGCTCAAGCTCGCCCGCGGCGGTGCTCGACGTGCTCTTCGACAGGGCGGACGAGCTGAACAACGTCGTTGTTGGCGGCCTGATAATGCTGGCGCCCATGTACAAGATACTGACTCCCGACAAGATAGAGCACATCGAGTTCGATAACTTTTTCGCGACCCCGCTGGACCGTGCGGCCCTCTGCGAGGGCATATGTACCCACACCCCGTTTCACTTCTCCGAGCTGCCCAGGATAGCCGGGGAGGGACGCGGCTACAAGAAGATAATTACCCAGGTGAGCCCGATGGACGAGTACGGTTATATGAGCGCGGGCCTGTCGGGCAACTTCCTGGACGTTTTGGATTATATCGACGAACTGATCCTGGTGGTGAACGAGAAGCAGCCACGCATTACAGGAATGAACTACTATCATATCGGTGACTCAAAGGTTAAGTACGTGGTCGAAAGCAACGCTCCTGTCCTCACCCTCCCGCCTGAGCCCGTGACTGACACGGACAGGGCGATAGCGGAACAGATTGTCGAGTATATTGACGATGGGGCCACGATACAATTGGGAATTGGCGCTGTTCCGAACGCAATAGGGGAGTCGCTTATACATTCGAACAAGGTCAACCTCGGGTGCTACACAGAGATGATACCCGATGCCATCATGAAGCTGTTCGAGGCGGGAGTTCTAGATAACAGCAAGAAGTCGTTCCACCCTTACCAGATGAACTCCTTCTTCACCGCGGGCTCGCAGGAGTTGTACGACTGGCTCGACGGCAACCCGATGGTCTACTTCACTCCAATAAGCATCAATAACGACCCCTACAACGTCGCCAAGAACGACAACATGGTGGCCGTTAACTCCACCATCGAAATCGACATAATGGGCCAGTGCTGCTCCGAGGCTATCGGGACCATGCAGTACTCGGCGACCGGCGGGCAGGTTGACTTCACGCGGGGCGCCTACATGGCTAAGAACGGCAAAGCGTTCATAGCTACACACTCGACCGTCACCGACAAAAAGACCGGCGAGCTGAAGTCCAAGATAGTGCCTTTCCTCCAGCCCGGGACGCCGGTGACGCTTACACGCACTGATGTCATGTACGTCGCGACCGAATACGGCGTTGCCCTGCTGAAGGGCAAGAGCATGCGCGAGCGCGCCCGGGGGCTAATCAGCATAACGCACCCCGACTTCCGCGGTGAGCTCCGCCAGTACGCAAAGGACGTCAAGTATTTCGTTCTTCCACAGCACGAAGAGTTCTAAGGGTCGCTCGGGGGATCCCTTCCTTGATGTCCTCGCGGTGCCGGGTCGGTGGTAGGCGTTGGCTCGGATATTCATTTCTGCGGAGCGATTGCTTCAGGGGTTCGGGTACGATTTTTCCTCGATGTCCTCGCGGATAAGTAATGCCTTTCACAATCGATTCGAGATCCGCTGCGGAGTACTCGGAAAAATGCACCCCTCACCCCATGAGTCCAGTAGAAATGAATATCCGAGCTCAGAGTGGTTGAGAACGATCACCGCTTGCGGAGTAGCGCGGAGATAAACGCCTTTCGCTCGGGCAATAGGGAAACAGGAGGAGTGATTTTCCTGCCCCTCGAGGGGGGAGGCCTGCCAACCTCCCTGCGCCCCCGGACAGCGCACACGCCAACCTTCCGTTACTTAATACTTTGTTCACTGACAACCAATTATTTTCTTGCGGTATTAAGCTGGGTGGCGTAAGCTGACTCAAGTCAACTATTGACCAGGGTCATGTGTAGTTCCGCGAGAGATCCGACAGCATCAGAGGCGCAAAGGGGGGGCTTTGAAAGAATCCACAAGAAATATCTTCAAGATGCACGGTTGGCGCGTGGACAGAGCGATCCACAACTACATCTATTTCGCATTCTATGATGTATACGTGGTGATATTCCTGTTACTGGGACGCCTGTTACAGCGCTTCTTCTCGAGCTTGCGCCTCGCGACGAAGATGTTCGGCATGGTATTCAACAGGTATCACGCCAAGGTGATAACGATGGAGCATGCCGAAAAGATCCTCACGCTCAACGAAGATGTGATACTCGGTCCTGACAAGACCGAGCGCATCATCCCATTCCAGTATGCGAACAAGATAATCCTAAAAGAGCCGCAATATATAGCGGTGATGGATTGTCCGTGCAGGAAGTCGCGTGGTGATGCCGGCTGCCGTCCGCTCGATGTGTGCATGGCTGTCGGAAAGACGACAGCCCAGTTCTGGCTCGAGCACGGCGCGAGGTTCAACGCGCGCAAGATAACGCAGGAAGAGGCATTGCAGCGGCTTCGTGAAGCCCGCGAGCGCGGCAATATCACGACGTCGTTTTTCAAGGTCGCAACTGGTGGGAGGACCGGAGTTATCTGTTCGTGCTGTACGTGCTGCTGTGGCGCGCTAGAAGGGCAGCGTATAGGAAAAGCGCTTAAGGGAGGTCATAAGATCGACATGATCGTACCCTCCAGTTACGTCGCGAGGGTCGACGCCGACAAGTGCGATGCTTGTGGCAAGTGTGCATCCAGCTGCTTCTTCGAGGCCATCAGCATTGAAGACGGCGCCGTTGTCCAGAGCGAGACCGCCTGCATGGGCTGTGGGATTTGCGTAGAGAAATGTCCCAACAGCGCCAGGTCTTTGCACCACGACCCGGCCAAGGGCGACCCTCTCGATCTGGATATTGCAAGAGAAAAGCTTGGCTAGCTGAACGGGAGGCGGGACGAATGGTAAAGAAGTCCGAGTACGTGGTAGTCGGTTCTGGCGCGGGTGGCGGCACTGTTGCCGCGGAGCTCGCCAAGAGGGGCGCGCAGGTCCTGGTCCTCGAGAGGGGACCCGATCTGACCTGGGTGGGAAATCATATCTTCGGTGTCCTCGCGCTGGACAGGCACGGCTTCCTGACGTCGCAGGAGGGGATGGGGGTCGCGAGGGCGCTGATCGTCGGCGGTTCTTCGGTGATCACCTGTGGCACATCCGCACGGCCGCCGAAAGGCATCTTCGAAACATTCGGCATCGAGCTGGACAAGTACTTCGAGATGGGTGAGAAGGACCTGAGGGTCACCGTATTGCCTGACGATACGATCGGTGAGGCGACGCTGAGCCTCATGGATGCCGGCAACCGTCTGGGCATGAAATGGCAGAAGCTCGAAAAGTTCATAGATCCGGAAAAGTGCGAGCCGAGGTTCTGCAACTGCATGCTGGGTTGTCCCAAAGGTGCGAAGTGGACTTCTCGCGAGTACCTCGACGAGGCGAAGAGCCACGGGGCTGAAGTCATGAGCTCGGTAAAGGTGGATCGGGTGATCGTTTCTGGAGGCAAGGCGGCAGGTGTAAAGGCCTGGAAGAAAGGTACTGGAGACATAACGGTCGAGGCGGACAAGGTGATACTTGCCGGTGGCGGCATGGGTACGCCTGTGATCCTGCAGCGCTCCGGTGTTTACGACGCGGGACAAGGTTTCTTCTGCGACCCGCTTGTTTTCACCGTCGGGTACCATCCGAAGCTGAAAGGCGGGTTCGATCCGCCAATGACGGTTGGCACTTTTGACTTCTGGGACAGCGATGGCTTCCTCCTCTCTCCGGTGCTAGACCCATGGATCTCATTCGGGCTCGAGATGATGAAGGCCAAGCCCACGCAGCTCGTCAACTGGCCCAAATACCAGCATGCGATGGGCATCATGACCAAGGGGAAAGACGAGCTGGCCGGCAGGATAAACGTCGACGAGACATTCTCAAAGGTGCTCACACACAAGGATCGTTCCGTTCTGGACGAAGGCATCTCGCTCTCCAGGCGGGTCCTTATGGAGGCGGGCTGCCCGCCTGACTCAATATGGGTGAACAAGGTCAGGGGCGCGCATCCGGGCGGCACGTGCCGGATAGGCGAGGTGGTCGACACCGACCTCAAGACGCAGATAGACGATCTGTATGTGTGCGACGCCTCGGTGATACCGGCCTCACTGGCCGCGCCAGTGGTGCTGACGCTCGTGGCACTCGGCAAGAGGCTTGTCGACAATCTCATTCCCGCGCAGGATAAGCCCAGGGAGGTCGCGGCCGCGGAATAGCTCGCCGGTTGACCCATCTCATTAGTTTTTAAGCGTACCCTCGGGTACGCTTAAGACATGAAAAGAGCAGGTTACTACCTGGTATTGGTGATCGCCGCGGCTCTTGTGGTTGGGGCGGTCATATATTTCTCGCTGGGTACAGGTGCGCCAAAGGCGCGGGTCAAGCTGCCGGGGGGCAAGATCGTCGAAGTGACGCCCACCGACAAGATGAACGTCCGGACCGCCGAGGGACAGCCGGACATCGACCTCAGGACTTACCGGTTGAAGGTCGAAGGGCTCGTCGACAAGCCGCTGGTGCTATCGTTCGAGGATGTGAAATCCCTGGCGGCCGAGGAGCGCTTTGTAAAGTTGCCCTGTGTCGAGGGTTGGACGCAGGCCGGGGTGTGGAAAGGCCCCAGGCTCCAGACGGTTCTCGATCGAGCCGGCGTTCAAAAGGGAGCCCGGACGGTCGTGTTTACCTCGCCAGGCGGTTATTCGACATCTCTTACGCTCTCTGACGTGAAGAAGAACGACCCTCTACTCGCCTATGGCGTCAACGATGGCAGGCTCCCCGACGAGCAGGGCTACCCGCTTCGCCTCGTCGTTCCGAACAAGCTCGGGTACAAATGGATCAAGTGGGTGACGGGTATTAAGCTGATCAAAGGCACCTATGAAGGTTACTGGGAGAGCAGGGGATACTCGAACGACGCCGATGCGACCGGCAGATGATGGAGGTCACGCAGGCGGAACCCCGCTTCCTGTGAGCTGACAGTATTCACGAGAACAAGCTTGCGCTGATCCGGCCCTGTGTTAGAGTAGTGGCGGTCTAGAGCGAGGAGGAACATATGGCTGATCCAGGTAACACAAACGCAAAAGCACCATGGGGCGCGGAGTTCTGTCTCAACAAGTGTCCCACGTGCAAGTACCCCCGCAAGAAGGGCAAGGGCCTTCTCTATAAATGGCTGAGGATCGAAGCGAAGATCTGCCCGATGTGCAAGTCATACGAGAAGCATTACGGCGTCCCTGTCTGGGAGTATCCGGCCGAGTCGTAGGAATCGTCGGCATCCATGTCGCCCTTCGATGCTTCGAACCTCAATGTAGCCGTTCCTCAACTCAAAGGGGGAACCCAAGGATAATCCTCTCAAGGTCCTCGTGTGCGAGTTCGGACATATCCGAGGACGCATGGTGGCTATCGCCCTTATGGCCGTTGCCGTTTCCATTGCCGTTAGGACCCTTACAGCATGTTTCGACGACATAGTCGTCAAGCATAAGGCCGAGGTAGATGCGCTCGACTTGCATGTCGGTTAACATTCTGACCACCTGTTTCACAATAGTAATTATGTTACTCTATTCAGCAACATAATTGTAAATCCGAAGGTCAAATTTTGTCAATCGGCAAAAGCAATAGATCAGGTGTGAACTATTAAGAACAAAATACATGAATGTTGAGAGTAAGCGAAGAGGCCTCCCATGAGGGAGGCCTCTTCGTTCATGCTGTGTTCTTAGGTCGGTTTTCAGGGTTAGAGTCGGGGCGTTATTATCCTACAGGCACAGCCAACCATCCGCCCACATTGCTTTTACTTGCGCCTCCGTGTACTTCGGGAAGCTAAGTACTGTGCCTGAGGGTGTGTCCTGGAGTTCTCGATCTTTTATCTCCTGAAGTTTCTCATTCAGCAGTACGGTCGATACGTTTGTTGTCATTTCAATAACCCCGTTTCTAATAAGTACTAAACAGTTACTGACAAACCTAACAATACAAGTCATATAGTAAGACGTTTGCCTCGCTTTGTCAACTGTGCTAAGTTATTCAACAGGCTATTACTCACTTAAGTAACATTTGGAAACAAGGGAAACAAGGGAAACGGTGGGAACGGGGGCGTCTGATGGAAGATATCGGCAAGATTCTTAATGGCCTCAGGAAAGACAGGGGCTATTCGATAAGAAAAGTCTCGGAAGAGACCGGCTTCTCTCTGTCATTCCTCAGCAAGTTGGAGAACGGAAAGACAAGCATAACGATCAGAAACCTGATAAAGCTCCTAAGTTTCTACGATGTCACCCTTGCCGACGTTTTCTCGACTCCCAGCAGCAAGAAAATCGCCTTCAGGCGCGAAGAGAGAAAGGTTATGGAGAGCTCCGAGCATATAAGGCTCGAGCTTGTCGTTGATGACCCGGCAATAAACATGGAACCGCTCCTTGCCACCTTCGAGCCGAACGCGAAATACAAGGAGCCTCTCGAGCACGGAGGAGAGGAGTTCGCCTTTGTGATAAAAGGTGAGTTGCGCTTCGATATCGAGGGTATCTCTCATTACCTCAGGGAAGGTGACTGCGTGTACTTCGGGGGCGAGAAGAGCCATGGCTGGGAGAACATGACTGGTGAGGAAGCTCACCTTCTCATGGTCACGACGCCACCGAGCGTCTAGCGGACCGCTGCACTACTGAAAACGTGTGTCATATCTACAGGTTTATTGCGGCGATCGCCCTCGCGGCCCTGGTCATGGAAGGAAAAACAGCTACCCCACCGTTCAGCAACCCTTGCCGGATTCTTCTCAGGAGCTCTTCAAAGGTCACGTTCCCGACGTCGTAGGACCTCGAGTAAAGGACTACGGCCACGGGATTACCCGTATCGCGGCGGTATTCCGCCAGGATGTCCGCGGCTCTTTCGAGGCCATCCGGCCCCGCGAGCGGGTACGCGAAATTTACTGCCAGATCGAAGATGAGGATATCTGTCGTAGGGTTGGTTGAAGCTTCCCGCATCGCTGCCTCGAACTCCGGGATTGGTATCATGGGAGTGCCCAGGTCGAGCGGGTTTCCGACAACTGCCCCGACGCGGCCGAGTGCCTCCGTCATGGCAGCCGTCGATGAGGGATCGAGCGCGGGTAGCTCGAGGCCGTTTTCCTCGGCGATGTCCGCTCCATAAGTGCCCAACCCGCCGCCGCCTCCGGACATCAGGACGCGCTTGCCCGGGTTGAGGCCCATCTTCTTCAGTGCGACCAGCGTATCGAGCAGCTCGTCGATCCCGGAGGCCTGGATAACCCCGGACTGCTTGAGGGCCGCCTGCCAGATCTCGGACGAGCCCGCAAGCGATCCGGTGTGCGAAGCAACCGCCCTGCGGGACGATTCCACCTTTCCAACTTTCCACAGCACGACCGGTTTTGATGCGGCCGCCTCAGAGAGGGCGTCGACGAAATCCCTCCCGTCGCTGACGCCTTCCAGGTAACCGGCGATATATGCGGTCTCAGGGTCACGCGCGAAATACCTGAGAAGGTCGGACTCGTTGATATCCGATGCGTTTCCGTAGCTTACTACCGCGCTGAAGCCCATGCCCAGGCTCTGTGCCTCCCTCGTGAGGTGGACGGAGTAACTCCCGCTCTGCGAGATGAACGCGATGTCACCCGGTGTCTTCGAAAAATCGTAACCCGGGGTGAGCGTGAGACCGTTGCGGGGGTTGTATATTCCAAAACAGTTAGGGCCGATGATCCTGAAGCCACCGGTTCGGGCGAGCTCGAGAGCTTCGTCCTCGAGCTCCTTGCCGGGCTCTCCTATATCCCTGAAGCCGGCGGCGATTATAACGACCGCGCGTACGCCGACCTCGGCGCACTCTCGAAGAACGTTCATGGATCGGTGCGCCGGTATGGTCAGGTAGACGAGGTCCGGAGTTTCGGGCAGCGAGCGGATATCAGGATAGACCTCGTGTCCCATGATCTCTTTTTCACGGGGATTCACGAGGTAGACCGGTCCGTCGAACCCCATGGTCAGCTGGGACATGGTCATCAACGACCCGAACTTGAACGGTGCGCTGGATGCTCCCACGAGCGCGAGGGAGCGCGCATTGATGATGCGGTCGATCTCGTCAAAGTCGAAAGGCAAGCCGATCACTCCCTTCTGAAGCCTGCCGCATTATAGCATGGGAACGCGCCGCTATTATCACGCTGGTACGGCACCAGCGCAGGGGTCTAAGATTGAGTTGCCTACCGACCCACCGACGGAAGAAGGTGTTGGCATGTCCAGACCGATGTGGTTCGTCAAGATGCTCAAGATCGGTTTCCCGTACCAGACCGGAATCGCCAGGCTCACCAGGGTTCCGTTGCTCGGTCGTCTCATCGAGCGGATCATGTTCGAGGACGACGACATAATGATATTGCCCCGAGAGCCCGTGCTGAGGCTCGACGAGACGGTGGAGCCCTCCGAAGAGATGCTGCTCCCGGCGAGCGTGGTAGAACATTTCGTCGAGAAAGCGAGCTTCCACTGGATCATGAACACGTGCATCTGCCGCGAGTCCATGAAATGTGAAGATTATCCGATAGACCTCGGGTGCATGTTTCTGGGAGAGGCCGCCCGTGACATCAATCCCAGGCTGGGGCGGCCGGTCTCAAAAGAGGAGGCACTCGAACATCTCGAGCGTTGCCGCGAAGCCGGTCTGTACCACCTCGTTGGCCGCAACAAGCTCGATTCGTTCTGGTTGAACGTGCATCCCGGCAACCGGCTCCTTACCATCTGTAATTGTTGTACGTGCTGCTGCCTGTGGAGGATGCTGCCCGTTGTCGCCCCAAGCGTAAGTACCAAGTTAACGAGGATGCCGGGTGTTACGGTGGCGGTGAGCGACACGTGCGTTGGGTGCGGTACTTGCGTTGAGAAGTCGGGCTGCCTGGTAAAGGCGGTTCAGCTCAGTGATGGAGTCGCCGTGATCAGTGAGGAGTGCCGCGGGTGCGGACGCTGCGCGGAGGTCTGCCCCGAGGGCGCGATCGACGTGACCGTAGAGGATTCCGACTTCGTCAAGAGGTCGATCGAACGCATCGAGGCGGTAGTCGACGTGACTTGAGCTCATTTGGAGCGCGCGCAGGAAGGAAGCAAGGCGTTCACGCGAAATAGAAAAGAAAGCTAAATGTAGCGGCGCTCCATGAGGGTCCTGGGTGTTGTTTGCCCGACCCGCGGCATTTGGCGCCGATAACAGCCAGGAGGTGCTCATCGATGGATGCCGAGTTGATGGTGAAGATGGTCGAAGGCGCGTGCCCGTTCGCGCAACGCAGTCACATGAGGGTGACGCGGGTCGGCGGGGAGGGTTACATAACGATGATCCTGGAAGACGAACCCTCGAACTACAACGCGTTCGGACTCGTCCACGCGGGAGCGATGTGCGGGCTGGTCGAGACGGCTGGCGGCATGGCCATATTCAACTATCTTGACCCTACCGAGTTTGTCGTGCTCAACAGCATGCTCACCATCCGCTTCATAGCGATGCCCATGGGAGAGCTCCGTTGCAGCGTCCGCGTCACCAGGGAAGAAGTCGACGTTCTGGTAGAGGAGTTCAGGATAAACGGGAAAGCCGACAAGGCGATGGACCTCAAGATACTTGATGCTGACGGCAAGATGGTGGCTCAGGCACAGGCGACTTTCAGGCTTATGGTCACTCCCGATATGTTCAAAGAGCGATTCGCGGGGATGATGTATGCCGGGTAGTGATAAGGAGGTATCGATTCGATGCGGGACCAAGACCGGCAGAGGGCTGACTACAACGCGACAAACCCAGGCGGACGAGGTCAGGTTGATGAACGCGTGACGGCCTTCCTCCAGGTGCTCCTGGAGAGGTTCCCGATCTTCCGCCGTGAGCCCCACCTCGTTGTAATCCACTTCCCGCTCGTATTCGCGATAGTCATACCGCTTTTCGACGTTCTTTACATATTGCGAACAGGGAAGACCACCCTGGAGAAAGACTCTCTCAACCTGCTGGTGCTCGGCGCGTTAGCTACCCCCGCCGCCATGACCACGGGCTTTTATACATGATGGCTCAACTTCAAAGCGAGGCTGACGAAGCCGATCAAGGTCAAGATGTCCATGTCAATCCTCCTGCGGGCCGATATGGTCGCGTTGCTGACTTGGCGACTTTCCGATCGTCGGGTGATGGACGCCCCCGGCCGTCCCAGGACGGCATACCTGACCCTCTCACTATCGATGCCCGTGCTGGCAACCGTTCCTGGCTGGTTCGGTGGAAGACTATCGGGTCACCTGGCAAGCCGTAGCCGCCAGTCATGACTCCGGGCCGGCCCGATCATACGGAACTCGAGGTATCCGGTACGGTCGGTGAAACGAAATGGCTTGACGCAGGTCATTCCTAACTGAGCACGGGAGCCTCATGATTCAAAGACACCCGGCGCGGCGTAAGAAAGCAAGCCAAGGCTGCGAAATATCAGGTGCGCATTTCTATCAGGAGGTCAGTGATGGGGCTGGACAGGGGACAGAGATCATTTCTTCAGTGGAAATTCGGCGAACGTGCCACGTTCGACAGAGTCGAGCGTAAGCTGTACGGCCACGATATCGGCGCCTTGCCGCGGCTTGTGAAGCCGCTCGTGGGGTCGACCGTACCCGATGCCGTGGTGCAGCCCACCGATGAGTCAGAGATCGTTGAGCTTGTCAGATGGGCGCGGAGGCAGGGAGTGCCCCTTGTGCCCAGGGGTAAGGCTTCGTCAGGTTACGGTGGCGTCGTCCCGTCGAAAGGCGGAGTCGTCGTAGATTTCTTCCGCATGAGCCGCGTGATCTCCGTCGATATCGAAGCGCTCGATGTGAGAGTTCAGCCGGGGATGACGTGGGAGAGGCTCGACCGCGAGCTCAAGGAACACGGTCTCACTCTCAGGCTCTATCCCAGCAGCTATCCATCTTCTACCGTCGGGGGCTGGCTGGCGCAGGGAGGCGCCGGCTTCGGCAGCTACCAGTACGGTTATTTCAGCGACAACGTCGTATCCGCGACGGTCGTGCAGCCGGATGCTTCGGTGAGAGAGCTATCCGGCGACGGCCTCGACCTGGTCTCGGAAGCCGAGGGGATCACGGGGTTCATCACCGACGTGAGGCTCAAGGTACAGCCGCTCGAGGATCTGGAGGTCGCCGGGTTTGTGTGCCGGCGCGCGGGAGACCTGCAGAAACTCATATCGTCGGTTATGGAGTCGGGCATGCCGGTCTGGTCGATAATGTTCATCAACCCGCAGATGGCCGGGATGCGGAACAGGGCTCCCGAGCCCGAGCACGGTGATGGGGTGCATAAGGTCACGCTGCCGGAAGCATACATAGCCGTCATCACTTACAGGGCACGAGACGCTGAATCCGTGAGAGCTCCCCTTGCCGAGCTTGCGGGCGGCGTTGGCGCCCGGGCCCTGGACGACGATCTTGCGCAACACGAGTGGGACAACCGCTTCAAGATAATGCTTGTGAAAAGGCTCGGGCCTTCGCTTGTTCCCGCCGAGGTGGTAGTCCCGGTGGAAAACCTTGGTGCCGCGATGGAGGAGATCGAGTCCAAGGTCCACCACCCCGTTCTCAAAGAGGGCATCATCGTAGGCAAAGGCCGGGGGGGCAAGCCTGAAGCCGTGCTGCTGGGCTTCATTCCCGCGGACGAGCGTACGCTCGGTTATAACTTCATGTTCGCCCTCTCGCTCACCATCATGAAGATCGCCGAAAAGTATGGGGGGCGGGCTTACGCCACGGGTCTCTATTTCTCCGGCAAAGCGGACGCGATACTCGGAGAGGACAAGGCCCGCAGGCTCCGCGATTACAAGCGAAGCTTCGACCCTGAAGGAGTTCTTAACCCTGGAAAGGTGGTGGAGGGCGGCCTTCTCAGCATGGCGCTCAAGCTTGCGGCTCTGGCTGAGCCGCTGGCCCGGCCGTTCGGCAACGCCATCGCGGCCAGGGTCGGGGAAAGGCCCGGCCCGGAGAAGAAAGGCATTCCGGGCGACGTGGCCTGGTACGCGTACAGTTGCTCTCAGTGTGGCAGCTGTGTCGACTCCTGCGACCAGTTCTACGGCAGGGGGTGGGAGAGCCAGAGCCCAAGGGGCAAGTGGTACTGGTTGAGGGAGTACCTCGAGGGGCGCGAGAAGTGGGACCAGCGAATGGTAGATACGTTCCTGGTCTGCACCACGTGCGAGATCTGCGACTTTCGTTGCTCGGCCGCGCTCCCGATCGAGCCTTCGTGGATGAAACTGCGAGGCGCGCTCATCGAACGTGACGGGAAGATGACGTTCCCTCCGTTCGAGATGATGGCCGCCGCAATTAGCGCCGAAGGGGATATCTGGGCCGGCTACAGGAAAGACCGCGACGCGTGGTTCCCCGAGGACCTCAAGTCTCGA
>Ga0182021_10000801_pt1 | contig 35106 bp, 25 predicted proteins | sample 612E3MmetaG_FD_120493 | JGI IMG/M metagenome (GOLD analysis project Ga0182021, IMG submission 120493) | Permafrost microbial communities from Stordalen Mire, Sweden - 612E3M metaG (Illumina Assembly) | ecosystem: Environmental > Terrestrial > Soil > Wetlands > Permafrost | place: Sweden...
GCCACCTGACAGCCGACCCATTTCGTAGAGCTTCACGGCCAAGACGAGCAGCACCTCATGCTCAGCGGCATCGCCACTCAGCTTGAGCGCCAGAAGGGTTTCGTCCGGGATGTTGAGTCGCACCACCATAGCGAAATAATCTTGCCACCAGTTTGCCACGACACCCCACTTTTCGGCGGTTTCAGCCGGAAAGCCACGGTTCGCAGCGGGTTGCCCCCGCCGGGCCGAACCGTCGAAGATCACTCAGAAAACCAGCGCAAGGCCGCGTCGCGCCTGGGTTTTTCCTGAATGGGCTTCGAGCAGTTCAAGTCCCGATGGGGTCACCACCTTTTTTGCCAACCGGCCACGGTCGACTTGAGTCTGCAGGCCAGACTGAAAGGCGCTCGGCCATGCAGGCCCGCCACATCTGCTCATTTCCAGCCGTTTCCGGGTTTCCGCATCAGGGATCCGGCGTCACCAGCGCGCCCCAACAGGCGGTGGTGCCGTCGGCGCGCAGTCCGCAGGTGTGAGATGAGTAGGCAGAAATCTGGGTGAACGCGCCTGGCGGTGGCGTGGCCTGCCCGTGTTCATCGTCGCCCCAGCAGGCAGCGGTCCCGTCGGCCCGCAAGCCGCAAATGTGATAAGAGCCGGCGGAAATCTGGGTGAAGGTGCCGGGCGGCGGCGTGGCCTGCCCGTAGCTATCGTCGCCCCAGCAGGCGGCGGTACCGTCGGCGCGCAGACCACAGGTGTGGCGGTCGCCGGCGGAAATCCGGGTGAAGGTGCCTGCCAGTGGAGTGGACTCCCCAAAGTAGTTGTAGCCCCAGCAGGCGGCGGTCCCGTCGGCGCGCAGGCCGCAGGTGTGGTCGTTGCCGGCGGAAATCCAGGTGAATATGCCAGCCGGAGCATCGGCCATCCCACCCCAGTTATGGCCCCAGCAGGCGGCGCGACCGTCGGTCCGCAGCGCACAGGTCTGCTGCTCGGCAGCAGAAATCTGAGTGAACGCTCCAGCCACGGGCAAGGCCGGCCCGTACGCGGTCCCGGCGCTGTCGCCCCAACAGGCTGCGGTGCCGTCGGGCCGCAGTCCGCACGTGTGAAAGGTGCCGGCGGAAATCTCGGTGAATGTGCCTGGCGGCGGCGTGGCCTGCCCATAGCTATCGTCGCCCCAGCAGGCGGCGGTCCCATCGACGCGCAGACCGCAGGTGTGCTGCCACCCGGTGGAAGTCTGGGTGTATGTGCCAGCTCGTGGGGTGCCCTGCCAGCTGGAGTTGCTGCCCCAGCAGGCAACGGTGCCGTCGGGCCGCAGGCCGCACGTGTGTTCTGCGCCGGCGGAAATCTGGTCGAATGTGCCAGCCAGTGCCGTCGACTGGCCGCGGTCGTTGTGGCCCCAGCAGGTGGCGGTACCGCCGGCCTGCAGTCCACAGGTGTGCTGCTGACCGGCGGTGATCTGGCTGAAGGCGCCAGCCGGCGGCGTGGACTGCCCCTCGGTATCGTCGCCCCAGCAGGCGACGATGCCGTCGGGCCTCAGTCCGCAGGTGTGCCTGCTGCCGGTGGAGATCTGAGTGAATGTGCCCGCCGGTGGCGTGGTCTCCCCGTCGAAACTGTCGCCCCAGCAGGCGACGCTACCGTCGGGACGCAGTCCACAGGTGTGCCGCTCGCCGACGGAGATCTGGCTGAATGTGCCAGCCGGTGGAACAAACGTCCCGTACCAGTTGTCGCCCCAGCAGGACGCGGTGCCGTCGCTGCGCAGGCCGCAGGTCTGGGCGCTGCCGGCGGAAATCTGGGTGAACGTGCCGGTCGGCGGCGTGGACTGCCCGATGTAGTTCTCGCCCCAGCACGAGACGGTGCCGTCGGTCAACAGGCCGCAGGTGTGGCCACTGCCGGCGGAAATCTGGGTGAACGTGCCAGCCGGTGGCGTGGACTGCCCGTAATAGTTGTCGCCCCAGCAGGAGACGGTGCCATCGACGCGCAGGCCGCAGGTGTGCCACCAACCGGCGGAAATCTTGGTGAAGGCTCTTGTCACAGTACCCTTGCTTCCCCCATCGGCCGTTGCACCGGCGCCCGCCAAGCTGTCCAGCGGCGAGCGGCCACAGCCGGAAGTCGCCAGGAGTGCCAGGATCGCAGTGCCGTTCAATCTCACGGCTGAGCTGCTAACGCCGCCGGGCCCGCGCAGCCGCACCGGGAGTTTCGATCTCTGGTCTCCTACCCCAGGAACTTCTGGCTTGGTGAACCACGGAGTTCGATTCTTGCCCATGCGAAGATTCTACAGCGGAAGGGCAGCTTGGGTTGCTCGACGGAGTTCTGTCAACGACCCAGGTTGGGCTGCCCCGCCCAACCCAGTCCGCTGCGCATCAGGCGCGCGAGCAGGTGCTCCACAGGTTGGTTCCCGGCCACGGAACGAAGTGTGGCCACGGCTGCGGCATGATCCCCGGTGGCCTCCAGGGCCAAGGCCAGCAACACGCACGTCGACTTGTCCTCCGGCGTCCGCGCCATAGCTTCGGCCAGGGCAGGGCGCGCCTCGACCAGGCGGCCCTGGCCGGCCAGAAAGCTTCCCAGCCGCGCCCATAGATACGCCAGGTCAGGCGCCAGTCTTGTGGCCTCGCGCAGGTCAGCCTCTGCGCCCACCTGGTCGCCCTTCACCGCACGCAACTGTGCGCGCATCGCGCGCAGGGAGATGGTGGCTGCCGATCCCACTATCGCGCGGTCCAGTTCCGCGAGCAGGCCAGGGACTGCGGCGCGTGGATCGGAAGTCGCGTTGGCTTCCGGGCCGCGACCGAGTTGGCGATAAGCCAGACGCTCGGCCAGTGCGGCGTTGGGCCCCGAACGCTTGACGTACACTTGTGCCACGTCGTCGATGAATACCAGTGCCCAGTCAGGTGCGTGGGCCAGCGCGCGGCTCGTGCCGCCCGGCGCGACAACCGCGACTTGCACGCCATAACGTGAGAAGAGAGCCTGCCAGCCATGCTCTGGATCGGTTCGCTCGATTGTCACGTTTTCGATGAAGAAATCATCGTCGTAGACCATGCGGGTGCGGCCGTCGATGAAGACCGGCAGATCACGCACTTCGTGCATCAGGTATCCGCCAAAGTGGAAAGAATTGAACAGTGGTCCATGGACGCGCTCTCGTCTGAGGAACGCGGCTGCACCCATGGGCAGGATGCGCGCTGACCACTCCGAACGCGGCCGGCGCGCATCCCCCAGCCAGGATGTCGGGCGATCGAGAACCAAGGCGGTGACAAAGGCCGCGATCAGCAGGATTCCTGCCACCAGTCCATCCAGCCACGCCAAGGCTGGCAGGCGCGGCACACGGCGGGGAAGGGCAGCGAGAAGATGGCGGTAGCTGATGGGAACGGCGACAAAGGCTGCCAGCGGCATCATGCGCGCGTGGCGCGCGATCATCCAACCGCTCGCCAACACCAGCAACAGCTCCCAGGGCTGGACCCGCGCTCGGTCGAGCACGATGCCCAGGATCACCAGCAGCGCGATGGCGCCAAGCGGTCCCAAAAGCGCGCTGGCTTGGGTTGGCTGCCACTCGCTGATGAGAGCCAGCGACCGGTCTGAGGCAAGACCATTCACCCCCGCCAGTCGACCCAGCGGGTTGGGCGACGCTAACATGGCGAGGACAGCCAGCAGCGCGGCGACCAAGAGGCGAGCCACCACGCCCCGCCAACCCGGCCGGCGTTCCCAGGCGCGGCCAAGCGCTGCCCCCATTGCGAACAGGACGAACAAGAAGACACCCAGCGACACGGACGCGCTGAGGTTCGACCAGAGCACCAGCAAGGCGGGCACGGCCAGCAGGCGCCCCCAGCTTGGCTGCTCGTCGGCGCGAACCACGAGCAGCATCTCGACTGCGGCGAGCACCCAAGCAAAGGTCTGCGGTCGCGGCGTGAAGAAACCCGCCGAGGCTGCGTAACTCAGCAACAGCCCGATTGCCAGCAGCGAACCCGAACCCGGTCGGCCGCGCACGCGTAGAGAGGTCAGCGCGACCAACACCACGGCCAACCCCGCAAGGACCGCTCCCAGCGCCTCCAGCCCGCCGAGCCCGGCTTTCCCGTAGATCGTCGCGAGCAGCACGTCGCCGCCCCAGTCCACCCAGTGCCACGGCCGGCCGGCATAGGTATGGGAAAACGGGTCCACCCGCGGGAGCGACCCATGTTCAAGGATCCATTCGCCGGTGCGCAGGTGCCAGGGTGCGTCTGGATCGAAGACCGGCCGGATGCTGCCCACTGCTGCGAAGAGCGCCACTGCCGCGATCACGCCGAGCAGAGGCAGCGTCACGGGCTTTGGGCTTACACTTGCCAGAACGCGCTCGTCGGCCGGGCTGTTCTCCGTGGTCGGCACGCACCCGAGAATGGCCGACATCGACCGGGGCGTCCACCCCGCCGCGCGCCCGAACGCCCTCGCCCAGCTTCGGATTCTTGGAACAGCATTCTGTCATACCTCGTCGAGATGTCAGGTGGGGCTCGCGACCGACGCACGACGGAGCCTTGTGGCAAGAGATGGCACTCGCATCGAGCGGGCTGTCGGGGCATGATGGCAGGCCATTGACGTGAGACCGCAAGTCCATTACGAAGGGCTAGACAGTTCATTCGGGCTTCCTTGACGGGGCCCCCCCATCACGCGAAGGACGCGTTCATGAAGACAATCACCGAATTCTCCGGGATTCTCTTGCGACAGGCAGCAGAGGCACAGCAGGCTTTTCGGGCCGCGCATCCCCAAGCCAATGAGCATCCGACCGAGCCCGCGGCAGAGGCCGTACCCGCCGCAGAGACGCCGGGACAAACCGCGGTCGAAGCCGCAGCCGCGGCAGAGACGCCGGAACAGGCCGCAGCAGAGACGCCGGCCGAAACCGACCCTGCGGCGCAGGATGTCGCGTCAGCCGAGACCGGCACTGGCAGTGAACCTGCCAATAATTCCGCGCCCGAGCCGGCCGTCGAAACCGCAGCGCCTGACCTTGGCACAGGCCCCGAGGCTGAGGCCGTGGCCGCGACGATGCACATCGAGGGCGATCGCCTGTCGCGTCTGATGGAGGCACTCGCGGTGGCCGGCAAGCGCGCCTCCGGGGTGCGCTTGGTACGCGTCCTTTCGGGCGACAAGCCGCCTGCCAACGCCCAGAAGAAGGGCGATTTTTACTACGTACTGGACATGATGCCGCGGCCCGAATCTCGGCGCGATGCGGATTCGCGTGGCGATGATCGGCGTGGTCGTGGCGGTGGCCGCGATCGGGACAGCCGCGGCGGTGGGCGCGGCCCAGGCGGTGGACCCGGTGGTGGCCGGGGACCGGGCGGTGGACCCGGTGGTGGCCGGGGACCGGGCGGTGGACCCGGAGGCGGCGGACGGGGTGGTCGCGCAGGTGGTTTCGATGCCCTTGGCCGCGACGCCGATCTGCCCCGGGGCGAGATGGCCAAAGGAGGCGAGGGCTGGATGCTGACCCGCGCTCCTGAGGAGCGAAGAGGCGGCAATCGGGGGCCAGTGGATCCGACGCGCCGGGAGCAGCCAAGCCGACCACCGCGTGGCCCTCGCTTCGATGGCCGCGGCCCAGGCCCGTCGGGTGATCGGCCGGCCGGCGATCACTCCCCGGGTGGCCGTCCGCCGCGCGGAGCTCGCCCCCCATTCGGAGATCGTCCGCCGCGCCCAGATCGCCCGCTGTTCGGAGATCGCCCGCCGCGCCCAGATCGCCCGGATCAGTCACGCGGCTCCGCTGGCGGCGAGGGCCTACGCGGGCCTGGGCCAGGCCGGGAGGTGGCGCGCGCGCAGAGTCCCAGGCCAAGCGGGGAACAACGTCCGTACCGGAGCGGCGGCGACGACAACCGACGCGGCCAGGGTTGGTCTGCGCCGATGCGTCGGCGTGGTGGATGGGACGACCCGCCTGTGGTCGAGGCGATCTCAGCGGCGGGCACCGTGCCACAACCTGAACCCGCGCCGGCGGTCCCGGAGATCGCATCCGCCCCAGCCCTGGAAGCGGCCGAAGGCGAGAAGAAATAGTCCCTGGCGGCCGGGGTCACTTCGGCTCGTGGCCTGCGGGGTGCCTGCGCTTGCCGAGGATTTGCCGTTTCTGGTCAGGGTCCGACTCGACCGGGGAAACGGGGGGAAGCAGCGTGGGCTCGCTGGTGTAGACGACCATGGATGTGCCGTCGCTGCCGGCGAGGCGCATCATGGTCAGGACCTCGGCGGGAGGCATTCTGGCCAGGCGGGGCACGGCTCGCTCGCTGGCCCGCGCTTGCTCCGACGCCAGGGGCAAGGCCCGGGCGGCTGGCGGCGGCTCGTAGCTGGCCACCAGCGCAGGCGAGCCGTAGATGAGTGCAATCCCAGCGCGATCGTCAGCCTTCGGGGTACGGATGCCTGCCGTCCCCCCGCGAGTGAACATGAGCGTGTTGGGATTGTCGCTGTGCCCCAGCCCTAGCACATGCCCCAGCTCGTGGGTGACAACGGCCTGAAGATCGAAACGGCCGTCCTGCGCTTCATCGGGAGCCAGGAAAGCGAGATCGCATTCATTGATCTCCACCAGACCTGACGCCACCACGCCTGTTCGGATATCTGCGGTGAAGACCGCCTTGCCCAAATCGTCCAGGTCGCCCGTCCACTTGCCGTGGCAGAATCGGACACGCACCGCGGGATCGGGGGTAGCGACCAGACGGAACCGCGCTGGCAGTTCCGGGACTTCATTCCATGCCTCGATCGCGGCCTGCAGGGCCGCCTTCACACCCGCAGGCTCGACCGTGCGGCTGGGCATGCTTTGATCGAGACCGACGGTGATGTCGGTGTCGACCCAGTGCACCGTGAAGCCGGTGCGCGTGTGGAGAATGTCAGTCTTCGCCTCCACCCGGGGGGCTATGCTCGCGGCAAGCGGTGCGAGCAGGACAATCCGCGCCAGCCGAATGGCCACTCTCGATCATCGGCTCGCTTGCGAGAATCGTTCATAACGCGGCGTGGTCTTGCGTGAGGAAGGAAAATCCGGGGCATTCGTGCTACGAAGGATCTCCAAGCGAGGACAAGGCGGTATGCACGAAAAGAGACTACCGATTGCAGGTCGCGCGACCGCCCCGACCGTTGGATGCATGGTGGTTGCGTCAATGACGCTAGCCTCCTCTTCCTTCGCCGGCCCAGCGCAGCCGTCTGGGAATGAGGCACGACGGGCCACGCAAATCATCGAAAAGACGCTGCAGAAACACGGTGGCGACGTGCATCGATGCTTCGAGAAGTCGCTGGCTGACCGGCTGGATAGCGCGGGCAAGGTGGAGATCGAGGTGGACGTGGGGCCGGCCGGGCGGGTGACTGCGGCGAAGGTCCTGCCGAGCGGGCAGACCGCGCCCGGCGTGCTGTCGGCATGCGTGCAGAAGGCAGCCACGGGCTGGACGGTGGAGGGGATCGAGGCCGGAGCCAAGATCATACTTCCGTTCTCGTTCCAGGCGCAGACGAGCCAGTTCGTGGTCAAGGCTGAAGACGCTCCCGAGCGCGTGCTTGGCTCGGGTCCGGCGGGCAAAGCCAAGCCGGGCCCGAAACGTGAGGCCCCGTTCACCGTCAAGGTTTTGGCCGACGAAATCAACATGCGCGCGCAAGGCATGTCGCTGACCCAGTTGAACGTCGGCCCGGCTAGCCGCGTGGCCATGCACCGTCATCCCCGCAGCGCCAAGGTACTCTACCTGCTCAAGGGCCACGCCCGCCTGCTGGGACCTGCCGGGGTGGCACCCATCAAGCTGGATGAAGGTATGGTGGCGTTCGTGCCCGCCGGCTATCCGCATGTGATCGAAAACATGGGCCGCCAGAGCACAGCGGTCTTTCTGCAGGTTTTCACGCCGCCGGGGCCCGAGCGCGTGTACCGCGACCCGAGCGACGCGCGTGGCCGTGCCGATTTCGAGGTGATTCGCGACTCGGCGACGGCGAAAGAGCCGCCCGAAGACAACGGTCACGTGGTGGCGGTGACCGCGACTGAGGTGGTGGCTGTGCCTGCACTCGGCGGAAAAGGCACGGTCAAGACCCTACTTCATCCCGAGGCGACTGGCAGCGAGGCCATAACCGTCAACCTGCTGGAGTTCACCCACGGCGGCGACCTGCCGCGACATGATCACGGCCGATCGACGGAGATACTCTACGTGGTGACGGGGGAGGGCAAGCTGAGGGTTGGCAGCGAGGACTACCCGTTTGGCAGCGATTGCGTGCTGCATCTGCCGGCGGGCCAGCCCCACGCCATCAGCTTCATCGCCGCCGAAAAGACCGACAAGACTGATAACAGGAGCGTGGCGGTGCAGTTCCTCACTTCGGCCCGCGCGACAGGATCTGTGCCCAGCGCTGCTGCGCCGACGAAAGCAGCGGTCAAGCCGCGCTCCACGCAAACGGGTTCGGCTCCATGAAACTGGATCTCCGCGACGAACAGAAGGTTTTTCAGGATTCGTTGCGCGCCCTGCGCGCGAGAGATCATTCGAAAATAGTGATCGCCCGCGAGATTCTCAAGGATCTTGTCATAGGATAGGCTCCAAGTTATGCGCGGCACGGTCGTGCCCTTCTGGCTTGCCTGGCTTGCCTCCGCCGCCCCGGTCGCAAGCGGATGCAGTCTATTTGATGGGGTAGGCGGCGGAGGGCTGAGTTTCGATCTGCCCGTCCCGGATTTCCGGGTCAGCCCGGCCGAGCCCCGCTGGTGGCCATCTCCGCCCGAGGGTGTACCACGGGTGGTGTGTCGCGGCCCGGCCGCCCTGGTCACTGACTGCTGTCAGCCGCCCGCCCCCATGTCTGCGGTGGACTGTCAAGCGTACCCATTGAGCTGCGACGACGACGGAATGTGCGCCTTGGCTTTTGACTACGAGGACGCCGTGAAGATCGATCTAGGTGGTGAGGTGCCGGTGCTGCAGCACCGCCGTGGTTGGGTGCTGGCACAGGCGACACTGGCCGCAATCGACATCCGAGTTACCGCGCAGGTGACAGGCGTCGAGACCGAAATGACGGTCGCCGGAATTGACACTTTGCCGCTGCGGGCTGCCAGCCTCTACGCAGCCCCGCAAGGCGTCACCTCATCTCGGGCTGCCGGCGCCGTGTTCTTGGCCGATATCCCGCTGGGGTCGGTGCACGGCCATGTGGATTTTTCCGCAAAAGCGCGGCTTGCGCTTTCATCCTTTCTCGCGGACTTCAACACGCCGTTCGCGCTGATCCTTTCAAGTCACGTGGTGGAGGAGAGCGCGCCTGTGCCCGAGGAAGTGGTGCTGGTCAACGTGACCGGACGAGTGGACGCGAGCTTCTAGATCTTCGTTCCCGGAATCCGAAGCACCGAAGCACTCGGGGATGCGGGGTCCATGGCTGGCAACTCGCGGGTGGTGCGCAGGCCGTTTGCAACTCGGTCGCGCAGCTCCTTGCCGACCTTGAAGAAGGGCAGGCGTTTCGGCTTCACCTGCACGGCCGCGCCGGTACGTGGATTGCGCCCATCGCGAGCGCGGTAGTGTCTGGTTTCGAAACTGCCAAACCCTCGGATTTCGATGCGCTCATCCCGGCTCAATCCCTGCGACAGACAATCGAAAACCGTGTCGAGCAACAACCCGGCACGGTCCCTGGACAACTTCTGCACCTGCGACAGGCGCTCGGCAAGTTCCGATTTGGTCATGTCACAAGCCCCACTGCGAATTGGCCTCTATATCATAGATGATCTCGACCCATAGCCCGGATCGCGGCGTCGCGTCATTCATCGGCAGGATGGCTGCAGAACTTTATGACTGCCCCAAGGTTGGCTCCCCGTGACAGCGGCGATAGGCGGTTCGCCCCTACAAGACATTCGAGTGGTAGGATAGCCGCCTCAGGCCAATGGTCATCGTCACCCCTACCTCCGACTCTGGGTCGGCCGACGTATACGCCGCCGCCACGAAGGACGTGATCCAGACCCTGGCCCAGGCGGCGCCCTTCCTTCCGAGCTACGTGGCGGTCGCTGACCCGGGAGTGGGCGGTCCTTGAGGAGAATGAGATGATGGCCGCGCGTCTTGCTTTGCTCCTGGTGGCACTCACCCTATCGGGGTGCGGCGTCGGCAAAGGGGCAGGGGCGGCCGACGGCAAGCTCTTCGTCCTCAACTGCTCAGGCTCGGGCGACTACTGCGATAGGGCAGGGGTGTGCGGAACCCCATCGGCGCCGGCGGACTACAGCTTGGGTCCCGGTTTCTTTGCCGGCGAACCCATCGACGACCTCACCCAGTACTCGGGCGGAACGCAGTCCCGCATGAATCGCATCACCATTCGTCTCCAGCGCTCTGGCAAGCAAGTTGAAAGCAACGACGTCCTATATTTCGACGTAGTGAACTCGTATGAAGTGGCCCGCTGCGTACGAGGGCGCGAGGTCCCGATTGCCGGCCAGCCCAACCAGCACGACTACGACGACCGCTATTGCTTCCGTGCCTCCCCAACCGGGCCTGGGCGCGTCCGCATTTCGGTGGTGGGCGGTGTCCTTCACTCGACATTGAATCCGCGCATGACCTGTACCCGCCCTGTGGCAGCAACCGCCGATGACGTTTTTCCTGAGGACAGTGTCGTGCAGACAGTGGACAACGGTGCCTGGGAGTCCTGGATCGAATTCGCGGAGTTTGGCTCCGCGGCGCAGAACGATCGCCCGGACCCCACCAGCCGCATGCCAGTCAGCCCCACATTCAGGATCGACCTCGATCAACGGTTGTACGCCTCGGGTTTTTCGTTGACCCTGCAGGACCAAAAAGTGGTGACCGCACAAAGGGAGATCCGGCCGCTGCCCAACCCCGACATTGGGGGCTCGCTCACCGGGTGGTTTGACTTCAGCCTGCAGCGAGGGCAAGGCGCGCAGATCTTTCCCTGATGGGCCGGCCCTCGCTCGCCGCCCTGCCTATCGACCCTCTCTTGCCGGAGATCGTGGCCTCGCTGCACACGCGGGGCGCGGTCGTGATCGAGGCGCCGCCCGGGGCGGGAAAGACCACCCGGGTTCCGCCGGCCCTGCTCGACGCGGGCTTCGGCCAGCGGGGAGAGATCGTCGTGCTGCAACCCCGCCGTTTGCCAGCGCGTTTGGCGGCCGAGCGGGTGGCCACGGAACGGGGAGAGCGAACCGGCGAGACAGTGGGCTACACGGTGCGTTTCGCCGAGGAGGCCGGCCCGCACACCCGCATCCGCTTCGTCACCGAAGGGATCCTCTTGCGGCGTCTGCTCGGCGATCCGAGGCTGTCCGGGGTGGAGGTGGTGATTCTCGACGAGTTCCACGAGCGCCATCTGTCGAGTGACCTGGCCCTGGCCTTGCTGCGTCGCCTGCAGCTCACCCAGCGTCCTGATCTTTGCCTTCTGGCCATGTCGGCGACGCTGGAGGCGGACCCGGTGTGCCAGTTTCTGGGCGACTGCCCGTTGGTGCGGAGCGAGGGTCGGCAGTTCGAAATCTTCTTGGAATACTTGCCCCAGCCCGACGTGCGGCCGCTCCACGATCAAGTCGCCAGTGCCGTGCGCCGGCTGTGCCAAGAGGGCCTCGACGGCGACGTGCTGGTGTTTTTGCCAGGCGCTGCCGAGATACGCCGCGCGACCGAGAAGCTTGCGCCGCTGTCCGAAGCCCGCGACCTGCTGCTTCTGCCGCTACACGGTGACCTGTCGCCCGCTGAACAGCGACGGGCGGTGGAGCCTGCCTCTCGCCGCAAGGTGATCCTGTCTACCAACGTCGCTGAGACCTCGGTCACCATCGACGGCGTGGTCGCGGTCGTCGATTCGGGCCTGGCCCGCATCGCCTCGCATTCGCCGTGGAGCGGATTGCCTGTGCTGGCGGTGAGCAAGATCAGCCAAGCCTCGGCGGTCCAGCGCGCGGGCCGAGCCGGTCGCACGCGGCCCGGGCGAGCCCTGCGCCTTTTCACACAACATGATTTCGACTCGCGCCGGCCGCACGAGATCCCCGAGATTGCGCGCCTTGATCTGGGCGAAGCGCTGCTGACCTTGGCGGCTCTGGGTGTGCACGATCGAGAAGCCTTCGACTGGTTCGAACCCCCGGCGGCGGCGGCCTTGCAGTCCGCACACGACTTGCTCCGACGCCTGGGGGCCTTGGATAGCGAAGGCTGGTTGACCGATACGGGTCAACAGATCCTTCGCTTCCCGGTGCATCCCCGGCTGGGGCGACTGATCGTCGAAGGCGAGCGGCGCGGCGTGGGCGAGGACGCAGCCGCGCTGGCGGCCCTGGTTGCCGAAGGTGACATCAGCGACACGGCGCGAACCCGGTTCGCGGGGCAGGGTCAACCAGCGTGTGCGCCGGAAGGCGGCGACCTTTTGGAAAGGCTGGATCGCTTCCGCCAGGCGCGTGCGGCGCGTTTTGCGCGGGAACGGTTGCGTGGTCTGGGTGTGGATGTGCGTGCAGCCGAGGCCGCCGAGCTGGCGCGGCGACAGCTCGCCTCGACTTTGCGGCGAGATGGGCCGGTGAAGCGGCCTACCCAGTCGCATGGGGAGCCCGCTGGCCCTTCGGGACGGACAACCCACCCTGCCCACCCCGCGCGCTTCGCGCGCGCCCTCGCCGGCGGCGTACCATCATCGCGCGAGGCCGAGCGAAGCGAGCGGGGAGGCGTGGCGGGTGGGGGGCCGAAGGGTATAGGAACCCTTCCAGGGTTCCCAAATAGGCCCGATGCCGTCGACGAGATCTTGGCCATGGCGACTTTGGCAGCCTTTCCTGACCGGGTCATGCGCCGACGCAGCCCGGGCAGCAGCGAGGCGCTGCTGGCCTCGGGCGGGGTCGCCAAAATCGGGGCACAGCCTCCCGATGACCTGCTCTGCGCGGTGGACGTCGAGGAGCGTACCGGACCGGGCGCCCGCAGCGGCAACCGGGCGGTGAGCGTGCGCCTGGCAGTCGGCATCCGTCCCGAGTGGCTGCTCGACATCGCGCCAGGCGAGCTGACAGAGCGGGACGAGATCCAGTGGAACGCGGACCGCCAGCGCGTGGAGCGGGTGTGTCGCCTGCTGTGCGGCGCGATCACCCTTGAGGAATCGCACCGGCCCGCGCCGCCCTCGGCCGAGGCGAGTCGTCTGCTGTCCGAGGCCGTTTTGGGCAATGGACGCAGTGGGGAGGAGCGAGGAGAAGCACCAGCAGCATTGCAAGCCAAGCTGGAGGTCTTGCGCCAAGCCTTTCCCGAGGCAAGCGTTCCCGCGCTGGGTGCCAAGGAGTGGCAAGCCCTGGTCGCGGCGGCGTGCGAAGGCATCACCAGCCTGGTCGAACTGCAGGCAAGCCCGATCGAGAATGCCTGGCTGGCCAGCCTTCCGCCGGGAGTCGCCCGGCTACTGCGCGAGGAGGTACCAGAGCGAATCCGGCTGGCAGGGGGGCGCGTGGTTCCCGTTAACTATGAAGCGGGCAAGCCACCGTGGATCGAATCGCGTTTGCAGGACTTCTTCGGCACGCCCACCGGGCCGAGCATCTGCAGAGGCCGCGTGCCGTTGACCCTGCACCTGCTGGCACCCAACCGACGGGCGGTGCAGGTCACTAGCGACCTCGCCAGTTTCTGGCGCCAGCACTATCCCACCCTTCGGCGCGAGCTGTGCCGCCGCTACCCGCGCCACCCCTGGCCCGAAGACGGCGCCACCGCCACGCCCCCGGTGCCATCGCACGGTCGTCCCAGCGGACGGAAAAGCTAGCTACTCCACACAGACAGCACAAAGGACGCAAAGCCGGACGCCCACAGGCGTCCTGTTCGCATCCGTGTCTGCGATCTCTGTGCCCGCTGTGTGAATTAGCTAACCGTCCGTCCCGGGCGCAGCCAGCGAGGGTGCGCCATGAAGAATGGGATGGCTTCGGCCATGAGATCCAGGTCGGGATCCAGTTGCTTGCCGATGCCTTCGGTGACCGCGATGGCGATGTTCACAATGGTGAACACCGGGGTCATGCGGATGCGGTGGCGGCGCAGGATACCCAGCATGTCGAGGAGTACCTTGCCGACCTGGACATCGGCCAGGCGCTGTCCCCAGTAGCGGCCGACAAAATCGATGACCGAGGCGCGAAAGGCCTGGAAGGTTTTTGGGTCCTCCGCGTGGCTGGTTGACAGCGAGTACATCTGCTTGGCCATGGTGTCGCCATCCCGCTGCGCCCAGGCGGCAAAGAAACGGGCCAGGGCCGCTCGGTGGAAGGGATCAAGCTCGCCCACCAGGCCCAGATCGAGAAGAGCCACCCGATCGTCCGTGGTGATGAAGATGTTGCCCGGGTGCAGATCGGCATGCACGAAACCGTCCTCGAAGATCATCTTCATGAGCGCGTGCATGCCCAGCCGGGCAATGCGCTTTGGATCCGAGCGCGTCTGGCCGACACCTAGGACCTTGGTCCCTTCAATGAAAGACATGCACAGGATGCGCTCGCTGGACAGCTCGGTCATCACCTCGGGAAAAACCACATCCTGCTGGTCGCGAAAGTTCTCGCGAAATCGCTGGTTGTTGCGCGCCTCGATGCAGAAGTCGAGTTGGTCGAACACGGCGCGTCCGAATTCCTCGACGGTAGACTCCGGTTGCAGCGGGACCAGAGGAGGCAGCTTGCCCAGCCAACGCGCAACCGTGCGCATGACCGCTAGGTCGAAGGTGCACAACTCGACCAGGTTGGGTCGCCGCACCTTGACCGCCACCACGCGGCCGTCGGGCAGGCGCGCCTTGTGCACCTGCGCGACCGAAGCCGAGGCCAGTGGAACCGGGGAGAATTCGGCAAAGATCTCGCGCAGAGGCCGGTGCAAATCCTCCTCGATCGTGCGCACGACATCGGAAAAGGGAAATGGTCCCACATCGTCCTGCAGGTGCACCAGAGCCTGCGTGATGTACTCGGGAAGCAGATCGGGACGCGTACTCATGATCTGTCCCACTTTGATGAAGGTGGCGCCGAGGTCGCGAAAGAGATCGAGCACGCAGCGGCCAAACCAGGTATGACGACGTTTGCGACCCGCGAAGGTGATGAGCAGCCACAACCAGCCCACGAGCCAGCGCAGTCCTTGCTGGATGAAGAGGACAAGGATGGTCAAAGCGCGCAGGAAGAGCCTGGTACTGGTGAAAGTGGCTCGCACCATCTCGGGGGGCTATGATTGTCCCACTCTCAACGAATGACGTCTACCGACAGATCCTCGCCCTATGCCGCGCTCGAGGAGAAGCTCGGCTACTGCTTTCGTTCATCCACGATGTGCGAGACCGCGCTGACTCACACATCGTGGATGAACGAGACTCACGAGACCGATCGTTCGGACAACGAACGTCTGGAGTTCCTGGGTGATTCCGTGCTCGCCTTGGCTATTAGCGATATTCTGATGCGGCGCTATCCCAACCATCCCGAGGGCGAGCTGTCGAAGGCACGGTCTGCCTTGGTCAACGAGGCCGGCTTGGCGCGCGTCTCGGAGGACCTCTTGCTGGGCCAGTGGATCTTCCTCGGTCGTGGTGAGGAGCAAGCGGGCGGGCGGCAGAAACGGTCGCTGCTGTCCAACGCGCTGGAGGCGCTCTTGGGCGCGGTCTATCTCGATGGGGGCTTCGCCGCAGCCTTCCAGGTGGTGGAGCGACTGTTCCAGCCCGCGCTGGCCGACACGCCGGGCAGCACCGCCCGCGACTTCAAATCGCGCCTGCAGGAAATGTCGCAGGCCTGCATGCAGCTTGCACCCACGTACACGGTCATCGGCGCATATGGGCCCGACCACGACAAGACATTTGATGTGGCCATCTCGCTGGGCGACAAGGAGTACGGCCGCGCCCAGGGAAAGTCGAAGAAGGAAGCCCAGCAGAATGCGGCCGAAATGGCTTTGGCGGCTCTGCAGGCTGAACGCGGGGATCTTTAGCATGATCGATCCGAAGCAGATCCCCGAAGACGTTCTCTCCGTGTTTCGCCACCTTGGCGAGGCTGGGTTCGAGGCGTATCTGGTGGGCGGCTCGGTGCGCGATCTGTTGCTCGGCCGCAGCTCGGGTGATTTCGATGTGGCGACCAGCGCGCGCCCCGAGCAGATCTTGCGTGTATTCGGCGCACGTTTCAGCGTTCCCACCGGGCTGCAGCACGGCACGGTGACGGTGCTGGTCGGCGACTCCCAACGGTTCCGGCAGGTGGAGGTCACGACCTTCCGGGGTGAGGGCGCTTATCTGGACGGCCGACACCCTTCGGTAGTGACCTTTGGCGCGACCCTGGCCGAGGATCTTTCACGCCGAGACTTCACCATGAACGCCATCGCCTACGATCCTCGGGCGTCCACGATCATCGATCTTCACCAGGGACAGGAGGACATTGCACGCCGGCTGGTGCGCACCGTCGGCGATCCCATCCAACGTTTCTCCGAGGATGGTCTGCGCCCCATGCGCGCCCTGCGCCAGGCGACACAACTGGAGTTCGACGTGGACGCGTCGACCCTGGCCGCCATTCCCGCCACCCTGGACTCCTTCCGCAAGGTCTCGGCTGAACGCGTGCGCGACGAGCTTCTCAAGCTGTTGCTTGCGCCTCACCCCTCGCGGGGCATCGAACTCATGCGGCAGACCGATCTGCTCGCTGTGGTCTTGCCCGAGTTGCTGGCCACACTGGGGTGCCAGCAGAACCGCTTTCACAAGCACGACGTCTATCAGCACAGCCTCGCCACCCTAGATGCCGTGCCCGCCCTGCCCATCCTGCGTCTGGCGGCGCTGCTGCACGATGTGGGCAAGCCGCGCACGCAGACACCGCAGCCGAACGCGCCAGGCGAGTTCGGTTTCTTCAAGCACGAAGGCGTGAGTGCAGAGATGGCGAAAACCATCGCCGGCCGATTGCGCCTGTCGCGCGCGGAAACCGAGTTGTTGGTCGCGCTGGTGGCACATCACATGTTCTTCTACACACCCGACTGGACCGACGGTACGGTTCGCCGTTTCGTCAACCGCGTGCAGACCGAGCACATTCCTTTGCTCTTCTCTCTGCGTGAGGCCGACATCGCCAGCCGCGGGCGGGGCGAAGATCCCGAGGGCGAAACGCGCGAGTTGTGCGCCCGCATCGCGCGCGTGGCGGCCGAAGACGCCGCCTTGCGGGTCAAAGATCTGGCGGTGAACGGCGCAGACGTCATGCGCGTGCTGGGCGTGGGTCCCGGGCCGCAGGTGGGGTGGGTTCTTGGCCGGCTGCTCGAACGCGTGCTCGACGATCCGGCGCTCAATCAGAAGGAGACGCTGGAGCGGCTTATCCCCGAGGTAGCGGCATAGCCGGATCCGGTTCCGCATCCGGGACCGGCCGGCGGATCCGGCTCCGGCCACCGTCCACCGGAGCCGGGCCCGTCGCCGTCCACCCAGTCGCTCAACCAGCTACGAGTTCCTGATGGACGGCCCCGGGTAGCTCAGCATCTCCATCTCCGAGGCAGGCTCACCAAGTGCGGGCGGCGCAGAGCCGGCCTTCAGGATAACAACCACGGGCAATTCGATCTCGCGCAGGCGCACGATGCGCTCGTCGCCCTGGTCGTGCTGCAAACAGCGTACGACGACCTGCGCTGGCTCCAGGTCACTTGCGGCAAGAATATCAAGGGATGAGCAAGGCAAGAAAACCGCGCCCATGCGCTCGGCCAGGGGACGACCCAACTTGGGTCCGATTTCTCCCTCTGGGAACAACACCAGGGTCGGCGTCAGGCGCTCGGCCACGGAAGCCAACAGGGGGCCGTGGGTCGTGTCCAACGACGGACCCGCGAGCGCCTCATCTGCGCAGCACAGAATGCGATCCGCGCCAGCTGTTCCCACTTCGCCAGCCAAAGCAGCCAGTCCCTCGGGCGTGGTGGGGCCAAGGGCCAGCAGCGCGTACACCGTCGCGCCAAGATCGTCGGCAATCCGGCGCGCCTCCGCCAGCACGAAGCGGGACGAGGCCGCTATCGACGCGTCTTGAATCTCTGTGTAGACAACAATGCTGGCCATACGAGCTGGAAGACCATTGTACCGGGGTCCGTGGTAAAGTGCAGTGACAAGCATGGTCGTCGGCGAAAGCCCCCCGCTGGGCACAGACCCGCTCATTTCGCAGCTCGTCGCGGATCGCTACCGGGTGATTCGCAAGCTGGGCGAGGGCGGGATGGGGTCAGTCTACCTGGCCGAGCACGTGGTCATCGAAAAGAAACTCGTGCTCAAGGTGCTGGCCCCAGACTTGGCGCGCAGGGAGGATCTTGTCGCGCGCTTTCTGCAGGAGGCGCGCAGCGCCTCGCGCATTTGCCACGAGAACGTCATCGACATCTCCGATTTTGGTCAATCCGCCGAAGGCTACGTCTACATCGCCATGGAGTACCTGGAGGGCAAGGACCTGGGCCAGGTGGTGCGGGCGGAAGGAGCGCTGGCGTGGCCACGCGTACGCGACATTGTGATGCAGATCTGCCGAGCCCTGCGTGCGGCGCACGACAAGAACATCGTCCACCGCGACATGAAGCCCGAGAACATTTTCCTCATTCACCGCGAGGGCCGGCCCGAGTTCGTGAAGATCCTCGACTTCGGCATCGCCAAGATCATGGGCCTGGACCCGAACGGCCCGCGCCTGACTCGCACCGGAACGGTTTTTGGCACCCCGGAGTACATGGCGCCCGAGCAGGCTGAAGGCAAGGAAGCCGACTACCGCGCGGACGTCTACGCAGTCGGCTGCATCGCCTACCACCTTGTGACCGGCCGAACGCCCTTCATCGCCGACAATTTCATGGCGATGCTGACCAAGCACATGACAGAGGATCCGGTGCCGCCCAGCGTATGCCGGCCTGACCTGGCCATTACCCCAGAGATGGACGCCCTGGTCGCCAAGGCGCTGGAGAAGAGCCGCGACAATCGCTACCAGAACATGGGAGAGTTTCTGGAAGCGGTGTCGACCTGCCGCGGGCCCGACAAGGCATCGGGCCAACTCCCTGCTGCAAGTTTCACGCATGAAATGGGGGGTGCCCATGCCAAGGCGGCCCTCAGGTTGGCCAAGCCTGCGGAGCGCGTGTCCAATACCGAGTTGGTGCCGCGCGGCTGGGAGGAAGCGGCCGCATCCGAGCCTGGAGACCGGCCGGCCCGGAGCCGGCCCAACCAGAAGCTTGTCCTGGCCATCGTGGGCGTGGTACTGGGTGCGGCGGGAGGCGTGTGGCTTGCTTTGTACCTTGGCAAGGCTCCGGCTCCGTCGCCCGCAGTCGAGAATAGGGTAACCCCGGCGCCGATTCCGGCCCCCACGCCAGTTCTGGTTCCGCCGCCGGTTCCGGCCCCCACGCCGGCGCCGACTCCGGCCCCCGCCGCTCCCGCGGCACCGCAAGCCGCTGCGCCGACCACCCCATCGCCGGCTGCTGCACCTTCTCCTGCGGCGCCAACCGTCGAGACAGCGCCCGTCGCCCACGAAATCGCGGCGCCCGCCAGACCCGGACACGCATCAGCGCGCCCCAGGCCAAGACTCGGCCACTCGCGTCCGTCGGCCCCGGCAGCAAAGCCAGGTGCGGCCATCGCCCCCGCGCCGCCCAAGTCGACCCCGCCCCGGCCGCCGCCCGACCTGAAGCCATTCCCCGGGATGTGAGGGCGACTCCGTGTCCTCTCCTCTCCCCTTGTGCCTTATGGGGGACTGGCTCGCTCTCGCTCGCTATCCCCCGGGTCCCCCCTCGCTTCGTCCAGCAAAGCTGGGCTACGCTCGCCCTTGTGTTCTCGGCCGCGGGTTGCTGTTCGGCTGAATGAACTCGCCCGCTGCCGCCGGATGGCTGTCACCACCTCTCGCCTGGCTTGATCGCCGGCGACGTGACCGGTGCCGGCGCAGGCGGCGCCTCTGCCTTGGGCAGAACTGGAGGCACGGGCGCAGCGACCACTGTGGTCTTCTTCCCGCCCTTCTTGTCGCGTCGCTGGTCCTTCGGGGTAGCAGGCCGAGACTTGTCCGCAACCACGATCGCCGCCTGCGCTTCCGGGAGCGCGGCATCAGGGGGCCCGGTGGGCAGAACAGCAGATGGCGGAGGGGGCAGAACCGGCATCGCGTCGGGCGTCGCTGCAGGGGCTGTGGGCGCTGCGCTGGGTAGGCTTGCTGGGGGCTGCCGGCCTTCGTGCAGGACAGTTGCGTACAGCACAAGCGCCGCTGCCACCAACACGCCACCGGCCAGGACAGCCCGGCGCGCCCGGGACATGCGACGTCGCGCCTGTTCCCTTGCGGCAGCGAGGACCTGGCCCACGGTCGAGGTGAAGGTGGTACTCGGAGCCGCAGCCCACGAGATTGCCGGGGAGGCGCTGGCCGGTGCCGCCTTCGAGGCGGCCGACTCCTGTTCCAACGCCTGGGTTGGGGCCAGCGCTGCCGACTCACTGGCACCGCCGGGTGCAGGCAACGGCGATGTGGCGTCAACAGTCTCGGCCAGTGCACGTGGCCCGTTCCCTGCCGTGTCCGCAGGCACCGCAGACCGCAGCGCCTGTTGAAAGTCAGCCATCGACGCAAAACGCTGGTCCCGGTCCTTGGCCAGGGCGCGCAGGATGACCGCATCGAGGGCCTCATGGATGTCAGGGTTCAGCGTGCGAGGCGGAGCAGGCGAATCATGAAGGTGCATCATGAGTATGTCGCCCAGTCCCTCGCTCACGAACGGAGGCGAGCCGCACACCATCTCGTAGACGATGATTCCGAGCGCGTAGATGTCAGTGCGATGATCGATCTGCCCGGCCAGGCCGCGACACTGCTCAGGCGACATGTATTGTGGCGTCCCCAAGAGGGATCCGGTGCGCGTCTTGACCGACCCGGCCGCGAGATCACCCCGCAGTTTCGCAATGCCGAAGTCCAGCACCTTCACCCGCAGGCGTATGGGCAGTACCGACGAATCGGGGACCAGGAACAGGTTGTCGGGCTTGAGGTCGCGGTGGACGATGTCGCAAGCGTGGGCGGCGGAGAGCGCAAATGCGGTCTGGCACGCGATCTCGATGGCTTCGGGGATGGGCAGGGGACGGCTGCGCTGCAGGCACTTGCACAGCGATTCACCCTGCAGCAGCTCCATCATGAGGTATGGCGTTAGACCGTCGGGCAGGAGGCCCACGTCGATGATGTCGATGATGTTGGGGTGCCCTATTGCGGTGGTGGCGCGCGCCTCGTTCATGAAGCGGGCTACCAGCGTCGCGTCCCGCGCCAACTCGGGATGCAGAAGCTTCACCGCCGCCTTGCGCCCGGTGAACGTGTGGCGCGCAAGGTACACGGTCCCCATCCCACCTTCGCCGAGGATGGAAACCATCTCGTAGTTGTTGATGCGCAGACCGATCACGGTCGTAACTCTCTCGCGAGCCTAGATTTGACGGTGTTCCTGAGCAGGCGTCAAGGTTATCCGTGGTTGACAGACGGCGGCCTCGGCGTTCAACTATCGGTCTAGACCATGCGTACTCGCCGCGCCGGGATGATGACGGCAGCTTGGCTGCGGCGTTGCCGGCACGGGCTAGCGGCGACAGGACTGGCATGCGCCTTCCTGCTGGTGATCGCGCCGGCACGCGCGCAGCAGGTGGATCCGCGCGAGGCCCAGGCGCGCAGCGAGTGCTTGGCGGGGCGCTTTCAGGCGGGCGTGGATCTGTTGGCCCAGCTTTTCGCCGAAACCGCGAACGCGAACTACATCTACAACCAGGGCCGGTGTTACGAGCAGAATGGCAAGCCTGACGAGGCCATCCTGCATTTTCGCGAGTTCTTGCGCAATGCCAAGGTGCTGTCGGCTGAGGAGAAGGCCGAGGTGAATGGGCACATCGCCGAGTGCCAGGCGATGAAAGCCGAACAGGAGGGCAGGGCATTGCCAGCCGCGCCTGTGCCGCCCGCAGCTCCTGCCATCGAAGCCCAGGCCGCGGCTCCCACGCCCATCACGCCAGCGCCTTCAGCTGCGGCTCCTGCCGCAGGCGTTGTCGAGACCGCGTCTGGCCGGCCATCCGCAGACGGCAGGGGCGCGGGGCTGCGGACCGCGGGAATCGTGACTGGCTCCATCGGAGCCGCGGCCCTGATCGCCGGGGTGATCTTCAGCATCGAGACCCACAGAATCGCCAACGAGGTCACGGCTGACGACACGCGGAACAGGTACAGCAGAACCAAAGACGATCGGGGCAGGTTGTTTGCGGATCTGCAGTGGGTGGGCTATGGCGTGAGCGCGGCTGCGCTCGCGTGCGGCGGGGTGCTGTACTACCTCGGGTACCGGGCAGCTAACAAGCCTGCTTCCGACTCTGTCAGCCTGGTGCCCATGCTGTTCCCAGGCGGGACCGGCGCGGTAGTGCAGTGGAGTTTCTAGCCCATGCAGCGTCGGAACACTCTTCTGGCCGGATCCGCGCTCCTGCTCACAAATATCGCCGCATGCACGTACAACCGCACTGTCCATCCTGAAAAGCTGGAATGCAAAGACGACAATGGCTGTCCGTCCGGGTACTGGTGCAGGGGTGTGACCGTCGAGCAAGACGGTTTCTGCTGCAGCAGTCCCGATGAAACCAAGTGCGTCCGGCCGGGTGCCGACGCCGGAAGAGTTCTTGGGGATGGCAGCCTCACGGACTCATCGTCCGATGGCTTCGCCCGCGCTGATGGCAGCGCTGGGTCGGATGCGGACCGCGGCAGCGACGGCTCCATCGAGAAGCCGGCATCCGACGCCAACGCTCCTGATCGAGTTGCGCCGCCTGACTCCGGCACGCCAGACCCCGATGCGGTCGTCCAGGCGGACGGCCCTGGCGATGCCTCCCAGCCCGACCTTGCCGGCGCCGTTTCGGACGCAACCGTCCAGGCGGATGCGAAATCCCTGCTAGACACCGGCACCCAGTCGGATGCGCCCATCATCGTCCCGTCGGACGCCCCCATCGTGATCCCGACCGATGCGCTGGTTCAACAGGACGCCGCAGCTTTGCCGGACGCTCTCGCTCTGAACGACACTGCAGCAGCCCAGGACGCCCCGTTTGACGTACCCGTGGTCTCGATTCCAGACGGGGCGTCCAACCCCTCGTCGGACGCACCCATTGGCGCAGGTCCGCAGATCACCTCCATTGAAGGCACTGGCACGGCCTCCGCGGTGGCGCCGCGGGCCGAAGATCTTGCCGCATGGAACGCGCGCGAGGCTGACCGAGTGCCGGCATCGCACCGATTCTCCGGCACCAATCCGGTGCTGGTGGTGACAGGAACGGCCTTGGACGCTGTGACCCTGGCCACCCTGAACGGCCAGTCTGGACAAGGGAATCACGACATGACGATCGAGGAGAAGACCATGACGACCCTAAGATTGCGATGGCCATCCACATTGACAGCAGGTGGACTGTTCGTTCTCTCGCTCACTGCCGCGGCCGGCACCGCCAACGCCCAGGTCTTCTTCCTGCAGGGCGAAAAGGGCGACAAAGGCGATCAAGGCGACTCGCTCTTCTCCTGTGCCGGCAACAACTGCTCGACAACCAAGAGCGTCTCCGTCGGAGGCCTGACCAGCAACGGCGTCTACCTTGGACCGGAGACCACCAGAACAGTCAACCTGAGCCACACAATGAGTGCCGATCAGATCCAGACCGCCATAGACGCCGTTGGCAAGCACGTCCCGTACGGGGCAAGCGTCACCTTCCAGTTTGCCGACGGAACCTACACACTCAACCACCCGCTCACGTTCCAGGGCTTCGACGGCGGAGGCAGGATTCTTGTCCTTGGGAACCGAGCGGAGAGCGCCGGACTGCATACTGACCAAGCCGTGTTCCTGGATTTCAGCGGCCAGGATTGCGATGGAATTCTGGCCTACGGGAATAGTGCGACTGCTGAGATCGATTTCCTAAAGATCATGGTCAAGAGCGACTCCGCAGGCACCGCAGCCGTGAAAGCATCATGGGATTCATTCGTAGAAATGTCCGGTGACTACGTTACCGGAACATTCGTTTCCACCCAAAGTTTCGGGGTCTACATGGACTACGGGGGGATGCTGAAAGTGAGCGGCACCTATTTCTCAAACATTCACTACGCGCTGACCGCGTGTTACGGATCGACGGTGTCTTCTGACGGCAATGGCTCCACTGGCACGTCCCCATCCTATTCATTGTATGCGGTGTACGGTGGCACCATTGCCAAGAACAGCAGCCAGCCAGCAGGTCCGGAGATAGCGACCGCCGGCGGCGAAATCCGGTAGCCAGGCGCGGGCCACCTGGCCGTCGTCCTGACCACTCCGCCTCCGTGTCCTCTCCTCTGCCCTCTGTGTTCTCAGCTTGTTTCAACCTCGCCGCGCCGGCGTCGCCTTCCCCCCACTACCTCCGCCGCGGCGGCCGTGCGGGCTCGCACATCACAGCCCGCCCGTTCCGTTCCTTGCCCACCAACCCGGCGCACAGCTTTTCACCGTCGGCGGCATCGACGTTGATATAGGTATGCGTGTTCATGGTGTCGATGGCTGTCGCTGGCACCGTCACGCCCGTGCTGGCCAGCAATGCCGCGATCTCGTCGGTCGAGACGCCGTCTTTGCGGCCCAGGTTGAGATACAATCTGACCTGACCAGGGGCTGGAGCCTGGTAGCCGGAGGCAGACGCTGGGTAGCTCGCTGCAGGCGGCGGCGCACTGTCCGAAGCCGGCGCGGGCAAGCTGGTCACCTCGGTGATCTCCGGCGGCGGGACGGCGCTGACCGTGGGCGTGCGGCCGACCTCCTCGCTCCATACCTCCCAAAATTCGCGGCCATCGCTCGGCGGGGCTGCGGAGGCAGCCGTCGCCTGCGCGGGGCGGGTCACTCTTTCAGGTCGCGGGCTTCGTTCGACTCGCTCACGATGCTCGCCACCGGCGCGCGGACGATCAGATGGGCCGCGCTCGCGATCACGCGGCGGTCGGCCGCGATCCGGCCTGGACCGTTCGCGATCCCGGTATCCGCCACGACTGTGGCGTTCCTCTGTGTGTTCGGGGGCAGGCCGGTCCGGCTCTTCGCTGGTCTTCTCGACTGGCGCAGGCTCGGCAGGCCCGCCACTCTCCAGACGAGGCGGCGCAGCCACTGCGACAGTTGCCGCTTTCCCGGCAAGCGCCGTGCGCAGCATGCATCCGACCAGGCGCTCACCGTCGCTCGCGCCCATGATCCGCCGGGCCAGCGAATGCCATTCGGGTCCCACATCGCCGGGAAGCAGGCTGCGCAGCCGCAACACGCTCTCTCCCTCGTGCTTGGAACGCAGTTCAGCCTCTGATGGCAGAGCGCGTTCCTCGGGCCGGATCTTGTAGAGCAGCTTGAGGTAGTAGAACGATCCGACCTCGGTGGGGCCGATGAGCGATATCGCGTGCCCCGATCGGCCGGCGCGACCGGTTCGACCGGTGCGATGGATGTAGGCCTCGGGCGATTCGGGGAAGGTGTAGTTGATCACGCAGGGCAGGTTTTCCAGGTCAATCCCGCGCGCCGCCACGTCGGTGGCGACCAGAAAACGAATATTGCCGGCCCGCATCCTGGTCATGACCTTTTCGCGGTCGGACTGCGAAAGATCCGACGAAATGGCCTCGGCATCCAGCCCCTCCCGGCGCAGGTATTCCGCCACCCGGCCGGTTTCTTCACGGGTGTTGCAGAAAATCAGTGCGCGATCGGGATTCTCGAAGGCCAGCACCCGCGTAAGCTCGGCTTCGCGCTGCCCGCCCGGGATCGAGTAGTAGGTGTGACGGATCTCGTGCACGCCCACGAAGTCGGCCGACAGGGTCACCAGTTCGGGCTGGCGCATGTAGCGGCGGGCAAGCCGCTGGATACCCTCGGGCAGGGTGGCAGAAAAGAGCATGGTCTGGCGTTCCTTGGGCGTCCGTTCCAGGATGGCTTCGATGTCTTCCTGAAAACCCATGGACAGCATCTCGTCGCATTCGTCGAGCACGGCACACTTGACCTTGTCCAGTTGCAGAGTTCCGCGTCGCAAGTGGTCGAGTATCCGCCCGGGCGTGCCGCAGACAATCTGCCCGCCGGCGCGGAGCTGTTCGATCTGGCGCCCCATGGGCGCCCCGCCGTACACCGGGACTATCGACAACCCCGATTGGGCGCTGATCCGTGCAATCTCGGCCGCCACCTGCAACGCCAGCTCGCGCGTGGGCAGAAGTACGATGGCCTGTACCGACTTCTGGTTGGGGTCGACCATCGTGTCGGCAAAGGGAATTCCGAAGGCCGCTGTCTTGCCCGAACCCGTGCGTGACTGGACCATGATGTCGCGGCCCGCGCGCACCAGCGGAAGGGTCACGGTCTGCACCTCCATGGGTTCGACAAATCCCATTTCCGCCAAGGCCTGCAGGACCTCCGACCGAAGGCCCATGTCGGCAAAAGAGGTCCTCTTCTCGACCGGGTTGTCACCGGCCGCAGCGGCGGCGGGGGATGGGTCGGCATTGTCTTTGGCTTCTGCTTGATCGATCATTCTCAGTCTCCTGATGGCGAGCCAGTCGTACCGATGGCTTCGCCGAGTTTCGCAAGGCGCTTGTCAAGGCGGCCCAGACGCGGGACCAGATCCTCGGCGAATCGCTTCAGCGCCTCTGTGTACGTCGTTTGAATACTGCCCAGCTCTGCATGAGCCGCGGCCAAAGCTTCGATCTCCTTGCGCGCCTGGGTGGGTCGCATCCCGACCGCAAGCCGGCAGCGTCGCCCTAGCCCCATCCACTGCGCCCGCCAGACCGCGCCTTCGTCTGCCCAGCGCTGCAGTTCATCGGCGTCGTCGTTTGCGAGCAGGTGATGGGATCGTTCCAGGTACTTGCGTAGCGCGACTGATACGTCCCGCAGCTCACTGAAGCAGCTTCCGACTTCCGCGTTCGAAACCTGAGCGCTGACCTCGTCGCCGGCCGGCAGGGCGTGCCGCCGTCGGTACAGACTCACGCCCACCGACAGCAGGAGGTACAGGCTGCCAAGCGCGATGACTGAGAGGATCGTCCAGGAAACCAGTCTGCGATATTGCCGGAATTCTTGGGCTGGATGTTTTGTGGGTGAAGACACGGTTCTTGGGGGCGACGAGAAATCGACCCCTGCCCGTCAAAGGGGGCTCCCAGCGAGGAGCACGCGTCGCCGGAGCGCCGACGAGTACTCACAGGCTACGAGGCCAAATACCCCTTGTCAAACTTCATCGTGTTCTACCGGCAGGACAGAGCCACGGTCCAAGTCGTGCGCACGACGAAGCCCTCGGCGGACACGCTGTCCCAGCGCAGGTCAGGGGAAGCCTGATTGGGCGGCAGGAAGGGCCGGTCCGCCACGGACAGAGTCACACGATGCGAGGGCAGCCCTGAGGCGCTTTGGATGTCCGCGCAACTGGGCGCGAAACGGATGCTTTCTCGTTTGACAGCACCGCTGGATGGCAGCCTGACGTCAAGCGCCTCGCGCGAGAGGGTACTGTCATAGGGCGGGTAGTCGATGAGCCACCGAACCTCAAGTTTGTCTTCCAGGTTGGGATCGCCCAGGGTGACCTCAATGGCGTCCGTGGCAGTCGGCGTATCCGCGGAAGCCGGCAGCACCGCGCCCGCGGCCGGGACGCTGCTAACCACGTAGGGAGCATAGTTTCCTGCCGGATCCTCGAATTCCGGCGCCACTGGGACAACGCATGCGCAGGCCCAGACGGGCAGGGCGGCCAACCAGGCTCGCCGTGAAGATCGGGTTTGTCGCGTGCGGAGCCGCGGGAGGGTTTGGGAACCCTTTGAGGGTTTCCATGATCGCGTCGGCGAAGGCGGGCTTAGCCCGCCGGAGCCAGAGCGCGGGAGGGTTTGGGAACCCTTTGAGGGTTTCCATGTGAATTGGCACATCACGTCTCCTCGCCGGGGGGCAAGATGTCATCGGCGCCCGCGCCCGATTCCTCGCGCTCCAGGTGGCGGAAGATGGTGCGCGGATCCACACCCAGGTCACGCGCGGTGCGGGTGCGGTTGCCGCCGTTGAGGCTGAGCACCTCGTTGATGTACTGCCGCTGCCAGCGCTCGCGGGCCGCGGCCAGGGTCAAGATTGCGGGCAACTCGTCAGAATCGATGCCGAGGTCGTCAGAGCCCAGAAGGGCCTTGTCAGCCAGCACCAGCGCCTTCTTGATGCGGTTTTCCAGCTCGCGGATGTTTCCCGGCCAGTGGTAGCGCTTGATCGCGGAGATCGCGCCGGGGGTGAAGCCACGCACCTTGCTAGCCAGCTCCAGCGCGTAGCGCGACAAGAGGTAGCGAGCCAGCACCACTACGTCATCACCGCGATCGCGCAAGGGCGGCAGCAGCAGGTGCACCACGTTGAGCCGGTAGTAGAGGTCCTCGCGGAACCGACCAGCCTTGGTCTCGGCCTCAAGGTCGCGGTTGGTGGCGGCGATGACCCGAATGTCAATCGGCTCGGCCGCCGTGTCGCCCACGCGGGTTACCGTGCGGTCCTGCAGAGAGCGCAGGATCTTGACCTGCAGGGACAGCGGCATCTCGCCGATCTCGTCGAGCAGCAAGGTGCCCTTGTTGGCCACCTGGAAGCGTCCCGGCTTGCTGGCCACCGCGCCGGTGAAGGCGCCGCGCACATGGCCGAACAACTCGGATTCCAGCAGGTTCTCAGGAATCGCGCCGCAGTTAATGCTGACAAAGGGACCCTTGGCTCGGGGCGAGCGGTTGTGGATCTCGCGCGCGATTAGCTCCTTGCCCGTGCCGGTTTCGCCCGTGACCAGCACCGTGATGTCCGTGCCGGCCACCCGCTCGACCTTGCGAAAGACTTCCTGCATACCGGGTGATGAGCCAAGGATCTCGCCGAAGCGCATGCGTTCGATGCGTTCCTGCAATGACCGTTTGTCGAGCTGCAGCTCGTTGACCAGCAGCGCGTTGCGGATCAGCAGCGATGCTTGTGCCGCGAAGATAGTCAGGATTTCGAGCGCCGCCTCGTCAAAGAGCTGGGCCACGTTGTCGTTGCCCACGTAGATGATCCCGATCAGATTGCCACGTTCAAGCAACGGCACGCACATCACCGATGTCAGGCGCAGGTTCATCACCGAAAGCGAATCTTTGAAGTCGGTGTCGTTGAGCGCGTCCGAGATGATGAGCGGTTTCTTGGTCGCCATCACCCGGGCCAGGATCGCGTCGGACAGATGGCTGACCGCGTTCGAAATTGTTTCGTGGCGCAGGTTGCGCGCGACCTTGACCACCGGCTCGCCCGACTCGAGCAGCACGATGAAGCCCTTGTCGGCGTTGGTGACCTGGACCACCACGTCGAGCAACTGATCAAACAGGGTTGGAATCTCGTAGCTCGCCATCAGCTTCTGGGAGAACTCGAACAGGCGCTTGTACGAGTTCAGCTCGGCCATGGTCTTGGCGGCGACGTCGTCGGTGACCGGCTCGTCGTAGAGGGAGAACTCCAACTCCACGCTGCCTACTCGGATGCGATCCTCCTGGGCCAGACGGTGCTTGCTGCGCCGCCGCCCGTTGACGTGCAGGTCCGCATCCTTGTCCGTGACCGAGACGTTGAAGTCCCGGCCATCGAAGTGGATGTGCGCGTGCGTGTCGGCCAAGAGGGGATCAGGCAGAAGAATGTCGACCCCTTCGCCCTTTCCCAGCGAAGTGAGCTTCTTGTAGATGTGGTACACCTTCACGCCCGTTCCGGGCATGTGGATGCGGAGGGTCGCCATGGCTCGCAGTTTGTCCGTTTCTGGTCAGAAACGGAAGTACAGACCGGGCCCAAGTGCATCGCCCGCCAAAACCGGCAACAAGCGCGGCACGCGGGCGGTGGGCTGCCCAGGAGGCTCCAGCGGCGTTTCGGGCCGGTAGTAGGTGAGGGCGTCGGCGATGCCCCAGGCAACGGCGACAAAGAACGCCGCGCCGCTGGCCACCTGGGAGCGCAGCAGCCAGCGCGAACGATTTTCGTCGGTATGGTCGATGGCCCCGGGCGGGCAGGGAATGGCCCCCGTGTCATACCGGCAGCGTCGTTTTGGTTGCGCCCCGTAGAGCGCGAAGTTGGCTGCGAATGCCCCAACCGAGATTGTGGCCAACCCGGCCTGCGCGGCCAGGAAGGCCCAGCCTTTGCCCCGCTGGCCATTCTGGAACTGCCCGGCCCCAAACGGGACGAAGTTGATCGCGAACGAGTTGCGGCCGAATCGCTTCTCGATCACCGCCGGCCCTGCCCGCAGTTTCTCGCACTGTTCGCGGTCGCGCTGGCGCGCGCGCGCCGCCTCCCGCTGCTTTGCCTCCAGGCTCGCGACCTCGGCCTCGTGGGCGCGCAGAACCCCATTGAAGAGGTCCACCACCTGGGGCGGGTCGAGCAAGGGATCGAAGCGGTAGGTGGGCCGCACCTGCAGGAGCTTGCGGAACTCCTGCGCCGCGGCGTCGCTCTGACCCTGAAAAAGCTCGGCGACCCCGAGCATGCGGTAGGCCTGGACGATCTGGCCCTCCGATTCCAGGCGGATCTCGGGGTAGAGCAGGGGCCGCAGGATCTCGATGGCCCGGCCGTACTCGCCCCGATCAAAGGAGTTCTTGCCCCGCCGGAGATCGTCGGCGGCCGGGGATGGAACGGCTGGGAGCCCTGCCTGGAAGAGCAGGAGAACGACAATTCCCGCGTACACGTTACTCGTCCAACCGCACGGTTACCTGCCGCGATTCTCCCGCGGTGATGTTGACTCGCTCAGTGATGGTTTTTTCGCCAAGAAAGACCACGACATCCAGACTCTTTCGCATCTCATCGCCGGCGTCAAACGGAACCGGTACTCTCTCGCCCGGGCGGACCGTCGTGCGCCATAGGTTCGGCCGCCCATCGCTCACCTCGCGCACCAGAATGCTGGCCTCGTTTCGCGCCGGTTGCAGGCTGACCGACAGGCGGGCGGGCTTGGGATCGAGATTGACGTAGAGATGGTCTCCCGGCGGCCGGTACACCTGCGGCCCAACCGTGACCTCCTTGCGATTGCAGCAGGCGTCGTTGCGGAACTCCAGGGTGTGCGGCCCGTTCCACGGAATCACGATGCGATTCTGCCGAGGCCCGAAGTCGAAACGCTTCTCGCCATCCATCCAGACTTCGACCTTCGGGGGATGAGGCCCCAGGGTCAATTCAACTTTCTGGGGGCCGGCCGCGGCCGCGCCACGGGGCGACTCGCGTGCGCTCTCCTCACGCTGGTCAGCCCGCTCCGCGCCCGCCGCGACTCTTCTGGCCTCGCGCGCGTGGCTCGGAGGAACGGAAACACTCTGCGGTCGGGCCGCCAGCTTGGGGGGTGGCGTCTGCGCCTTGGGCCCTCCCGCGGCAGTGGGGCCGGTCACCCCCGGCTGTTGCAGGCTGGCGGTGATCCGCTCGCCATTTCCGACCTGACTGGCCCGCACGGCCCGGCGCCAGATCGCGAAAGTGCCGGACCCGATCCCCGCAAGAACTGCCAGCACGACTGCCACGGTCACCCAGCGCCGAACACGTTCGCCTCGTTCCAGCCGTCGCAGCTCGGCCAGAACGGTGGGATTCTCCGGTTCCAGGGCCAAGGCCCGGTTCCATAGTTCCAGCGAGCGAGCGCTACGCCCAGCCGCCTGTTCACGCTGACCGGAGGCCACCAAAGCCGTTGCGAGACGGTGGTCCAATTGCTGCTCATAGGTTTCTGGCCCCGTGAGGTAACGGCCCAATTCCTCGCGCACATTCTCGAGACCCGCATCGACCACATAGGCGCGCAGGTCGTCCAGCATCAGGGTCAGACGCGGATAGCGGTCGCTCGGATATCGCGCCAACGACCGTGCGATTACCTTGGCCAGATGGTCTGACACCCGCGGGCTGACCGTGCGCGGGTCGGCAAACCGGCCTTCGGCGATGCGCTTTAGTACCTCATGCGGGTTCTTCCCGGCGAACGGCAACACGCCGGTTGCCATCTGGTACAACATGACCCCCACCGAAAAAATGTCGCTGCGGAAATCCAGGGTCTTGCCGTCGAGGACCTCGGGCGCCATGTAGGCCGGCGAGCCCAGAATCTGCCCTGTCACCGTCATCCGTTCCAAGTCCACCACCTGCGCCACGCCGAAGTCCATCAGCTTGATGGCGCCGTCTTTGCGGACCATCACGTTCTCGGGCTTGATGTCGCGGTGGATAATGCCCAGCGAATGCGCGTGGGCCAATGCGCTGCCGACTTCCAGCACGATGAGGGCAGCCAACTCGGGCACGGGCAGCTTTCGGTTGGCCAGGAACTGCTTCAGGGTCTGGCCATCGATGAACTCCGTGACGATGAAGGACGACTCAGCGTCGTCGCCCGAGTAGTCGAAAACCTGCAAGATGCCGTCGTGGTTCAGCTTGGCAACCGCCCGCGCCTCGCGCTGCAGGCGGGCGCGCGATTCGGCCTCGGCGAGCAAGTGCGGGTGCAGCACCTTGACCGCAACCTCGCGTCCCAGGGTCTCGTCCCGCGCGCGATAGACCACGGCCATGCCGCCCTGGCCGACTTCCTCGATGATTCGATATCGCGATGGCAGGGGATTGGGAAGAACCATAGTCACCACACGACGACAAGGCCAGCAGGACTAGGCTAGGGGCTGCATACTACGAGACGAAGCCACCATATACAACACCTCGGCGCGGCGCATAGGGAAGGACTGGTTGACGGCGAGACGAGGCGAGATGACTATCTGCCCATTCATGGGCGCCGGCAAACCGATTTTGCATGGGAAAACGCGCGAGGCCAATTCCGCTTACCCCGCGCGGACTGCCGGCGACATCTGGCGCGGCCGCGTCGCCCGAGCCGGGGATAGGGTCGCCTTTCGGGTTCGCGAAGGGGCTGACTGGCACAGCATCACGTGGCGGCAAGCGGACCTGGCGGCGCGCGAGATCGCCGGTGGGTTGGCAAGCTTGGGCATCGGCGCGGGTGAGTGCGTTTGCATCCTGGCCCAGACGCGGCTCGAATGGGTGCTGTGCGACGCAGGGCTGGCGCTCTTGGGCGCGGTGTCAGTGCCCATCTACCCATCGAGCACGCCCGAGCAGTGCGCATTCATCATCAGAGACAGCGGTGCCCGGACGGTGATCGCCGAAGACGCCGCGCAGAGGGATAAGCTGGTGCCGCTTCTGGACGAGATTCCGAAGCTGCGTCTCATTTCTATGGAGGGCGAGTCAGGGTCTGAGCGACCCCAAGCCCAGGGGAACAGAGGGTCTCGGTTGCAGGGCGTGCCTTCGGCGGTGCATGACGTCGAAGGCACGGCGCCGTTGTCCCTAGCGGATCTGCGCCAGGCGGGTCAGGCGTGGCTGGCCGGCCATTCCGCGGAGTTGGACCGACGCGCGGCTGAGGTTGGGCCCGACCATGTGTTCACCATCGTCTACACCTCGGGCACCACAGGACGGCCCAAGGGGGTGGTTCTGACCCACAAAAACATGGCCGAGTCCTTTGCCAGCGCGCTGCGCGCCTTCGACCTGCGCGACACCGACGTGCAGTATCTCTTCTTGCCTCTCGCCCATGTGCTCGGTCGCGAGCTGGAATGGGCGCCAATTCTGGCAGGCTGCGCTTTTGCGTTTTCTGCCGGACAGTCACGGATCAAGTTCGATCTCGTCGAGGTGAAGCCCACGTTCATGGCAGGGGTGCCGCGTGTTTTCGAGAAGCTGCACGCCGCGATTGCTACGGCGGTGGGGCAGGGGAGCGGGTTCAAGCGCACGCTGGTCGGCTGGGCGTTCAAGGTCGGTGCACGGTACGCAGCCGGCTTGCGGCGCGGTGAGCCGCCTTCGGTAGGGCTGCGTATCGAGCACGCCCTGGCCGACCGGCTGGTTCTGTCCAATCTGCGCGCGCGTCTGGGCTTCGACCGCTGCCGTTTCTTGATCTCTGGTGGCGCGCCCCTGTCGGCCGAGATCGCGGAGTTCTTCCATGGCCTCGGTCTGCTGGTTCTGGAAGGCTACGGCCTGACCGAGACGACCGCCGCCGCGTTCGTCAACCGCTGGAACCGCTACCACTTCGGTACCGTGGGCCCGGCCATCGACGTTATCCAGCATCGCATCGCCGGGGACGGCGAGATCCTGATGCGCGGGCCGTCGGTCTTTGCCCGCTACCACAACAACCCAAGCGCTACCGCCGAAGCCATCGACAACGAGGGATGGTTTCATTCGGGCGACATCGGCCACGTGGAAGACGGATTTCTCAGCATCGTGGACCGCAAGAAGGACATCATCGTGACGGCAGGCGGGAAGAACGTGGCGCCGCAGATGATCGAGACCGCGCTCACAGCCCACTGCCCGCTCATCAGTCAGGTGGTTGTGTTCGGCGACAGTCGGCCACACTGCGTGGCCCTCATCACCCCATCGGAATTCGCCGCGCGCCAGTTCGGCGACGGCAGTCTTGCCCGCGCTGCTGCGCAACCCGAGCTGCGCGCGGCCGTAGAAGACGCAGTGGCCGCGATCAACCGAACCCTGGCCTCCTACGAAACCATCAAGAACTTCGCCATCCTGCCCGCTGATTTTTCTGAAGCCGCAGGCGAGCTGACCCCCAGCCTCAAGGTCAAGCGTGATGTGGTGAGGAGCCGGTACGGGAATATCGTCGATGCGCTGTACGAGAAGACGGGGCAGCTGCGGCTGGTCGGGGAATTCGGGGCCGCCGGCCAGGCCGGCTAGCGGGTCGCGCGGGCGAGTGCGTGTCCGTGTGGGGTACGCGCAAGGCGGAAGGCGCGGAGCGAGGGCGTGAGCGCTCCGCGTGTCGCGGGCCGCGCACGCTCACGCCAGACGCCCACGCAGGCCGCACCACGCTGGTCGCTTTCGCTGACGCTACCGCTCACGGGCCCCTCTGGCTTCTTCGTCAGGAAGTGCCCTCAGGAAGTGCCATCGAGAGTCTTGCGCCTTGGTTGGTGCTAAAGTTGCAACCCTGAGGTCCCATGAATACGGGAACGCCAGAAATCACGAACTTCAATCACCGACACCTTCGAGAGCCTGCCATTTGTGTCGTGCTTTCGTCGTGCCTTGGGAACCTGGTGCTGTGCCTTGCGTTGCTTGTGTCTGGATGCAGGAGTCATGGTTTGGCTAGACTCATGGATGGCGCATCAGAGACGAACATGAACTCGGCATTTGACGGCGGCGCTGCGGATGCGCGTTCCGACTATGCAGATGCTGGTTCTGACCACATGGATGTGGTCGTTGCAGACAGTCGAGCTGAAGCGAACGGAGGCCGCGTAGATTGCCCGGGATACCTGACCACCGCTGCGCCGGGCCTCTTCTGTGGCGGGGATGACTTGTACGCAGGATGCTGGGCGTGCGATTCCGAGTTTGGCTGCAACTGCGTTGCGTGCCAAAAAACCCATTGCGAGAACGGCTGCGCGGACCCCTTGGACGGCAATGCACGCTGCGTCGATCGGCCTGATGTGGGCGTCGATCGGCCCGATGTGGGCGTCGATCGGCCCGATGTGGGCGTCGATCGGCCCGATGTGGGCGTCGATCGGCCCGATGTGGGCGTCGATCGGCCCGATGTGGGCGTCGATCGGCCCGA
>Ga0182021_10000804_pt1 | contig 35055 bp, 36 predicted proteins | sample 612E3MmetaG_FD_120493 | JGI IMG/M metagenome (GOLD analysis project Ga0182021, IMG submission 120493) | Permafrost microbial communities from Stordalen Mire, Sweden - 612E3M metaG (Illumina Assembly) | ecosystem: Environmental > Terrestrial > Soil > Wetlands > Permafrost | place: Sweden...
AGAAATTTTCAAGAAGATATTTTTAAATTTTTGGAATACAGAAATGGTTATTACTATTTCTATTGGATGGTTAATGATACATCAAAGATTAAAGATATTAAATCTAGTTATGAGTTTGCTTATGAATCAAGATATGATTTAATTAAAAAAGTTTTAAATAATACACCTTTTGCTTTTTGTGTGTAAATAAACTGGCCACATTTATTTTAAAATCAGATAAATAATATTTTATCAATAAATTAAATTAGAAATTAAATGATATATGAAAAAATATGAATAAAAAACCTAATGAAATAGCAAATTTAAAAAAAAATATTAATCTTAAAACTTCTTATAATTTACGTTAAAATTAGATGTACTGGAAGGACTTTTTGATGCTTGCTTCTTGATTTTGTCAAAAAATTGCTTAAATTAATTCCTTATAAGACTAATTTCTCTTTTTCAACTCATTTTAATCAGATAAAAAAATCATTTTATTCTATTATTTTGCTTATTTCTTCTGGCATAGATGTTTGAAAGAGGGGATGCTGTAAATCCATGTGCAAAAACACTTATTAGTACCGTGACGAAAGCAACTGTGAGAAAGATATTATCTCCCGGAAATACTTTTAGTTCTTGTAAAGCTAATAATGCTAATACTATTGAGGCTAATCCTCTAGGACCAAACCATCCTATGAATAATATGGAATCTAAATCTAATTTAGTACCAGTTAATGATATTGCCACTGGTAGCATTCTTATAATTGTTAAGCTTAAAATTGCATAGAGTATAATCTGCCAAGTTATGGTATAAAGTAAGGGAAGTACTACTATTCCTAAGAGGAAAAAGACGGCTAAATTCAATAATTGTCCTTCTGTCTCAGAGAAATCAATTAAGATTTTTCCAGCATCCTTAACAACGTATCCTAGGGCTAATCCGCCAATAAATGCTGCTATGAATCCACTTCCCCCTAATTGATCTGCTATAAGAAATGTCAGTATTGCCATTGCTAAGAATGCTATTCTCTGGAAGTTAGAAGTTATCCATTTTTTTGCCCTGGCTTTTATTACCAGCCATCCCCCAATGATGCCAACAGCTAAACCTACAAGTGCTCCAAGACCTATTTGTTGCACGAGAACTTGGATAAAGTATACTGAAGGTTTAAATGCTTCTTCGGCTAAACCAATGGATATAAAAAGAAGTAGAAAAGGAACTGATCCTCCATCGTTTAATCCACTTTCTATTTCTATGGTGTTCCTTATTTTTTCTGGGACTTTCTTATTTTGGACTACTATCTGTCCTAACGCTGCATCAGTCGGTGCAAGAGCAGCTCCTATAATACCAGCTACCCACCAAGGTATACCAGGGAATATTAAAGTAGCTACTATAAATCCCAAAATAATGGTAAGTGGTAATCCTATGGTTAGTAATCTAGTGCTATGCCTATTTTTAAGGGCTTTTAACCCCACCCGGGATGCGTCGCTAAAAAGAACAAGTACTAAAGCTATCTCAGCTATTAAAAAAATTATCGTCGAGTATGGTGGCTTAGAGACATCTACATATCCAGTAACCAGCCATCCAATAAACATACCCGCCAAAACGAATAACATTTGAAAACTAATGGGCAATCTACCTATTAAACCGGAGAAAATAGCCACTATAAAAAGCATGATAAAAAAGAATAATATTTCAACCATTTTTGCTCCAATAGAAATTTCAAACTTGATTTATATCCAACAATTTATTTATATTAATCGAATATTCAAGGGAGAATATTAATCGTTAACATTAACATTCCATCCCGGACTATTTTTTGTAGAAACGGCTCTCTTACAAATCCTTTTTGCAGTAGTAATAGGCTTGGCAGTGGGACTAATTGGCGGATGGTTGATAATCAAGGCAAAAAACAAAAATTTAATCACTAAAAACTATTTAAGAATTGCTTTACTCTCATTGGCAATATTTTCCTTTTTTATAACCGATCAAATGGGGGGAGCGGATTTATAGCGGCTTTTGTAGGAGGTCTTTCTGCAGGATACATACTTAAGGACTCAGCCAATACTACACTGATTTTACGGCTACTGAGGGAATTTCCTGGTTTTAGCAATGTTTTTCATTCTGGGAATATTATAGGTACAATATTCATCTTTCATATCTTTACCTGTTATTATCTACGCTATTTTAAGTTTAACAGTGATAAGAATGCTGCCAGTAGCAATATCATTGATTGGGACAAAAACTGATTTTTTAAGTACCCTATTTATTGGATGGTTCGGTCCCCGAGGCCTTGCATCCATAGTTCTATTATTCATAGCACTGGAAGAGCAAACAACATTCCCTGGCCAAAATACTCTGATTATCACTGTTTTAATTACAGTATTATTCAGTGTATTCGCTCATGGAATTAGTGCACGACCATTATCTAATTTATATTCAAATAGAATTAATAAAAATCGGAATAATGGTTAGAATTAAACTATAGTGAATTTATCAATTATCTTTTTAAATAAATCAACACTAGTTTGGTGATTTACTTAAGCTTCAAAAGTCAGTTTAAATGAATTCATAATCATCATAAATTGATTGAGAAGAATATTATAAAAAAAATAAGGTTTAGGATTCCATTATCCGATCATATTCCTCTTCATTGATAATTCTTTTCTACAATAGAATTTAAACTAATGTTTCAAATACTATTTCCGTTATTAGAACACCTCCTATATCGTCAAAATTTGTATTAATGATAATTAAATTTTTTTTCTATGATAATTATGGTATTTTTATAAGATTTTTTATTATTATTAATTTTTTAATCTTAGATAATAATTCATTTTATTATGCCCTGAAGACATATTATATAATGAAATAAGCTAAATAAGCTGCAATTAGATATCATGTATATATTGCACTTTCTAAAATTCTGAAGGATATGATAATATAATTAAAGGGGTGTAAAAAATTGAATATCGCTGAAGATTTACTGGGAAAAGAAGTTATAGATGATTCGGGCATTTTAATGGGTGTAGTAAAGGATGTGACATGGGATTTTGGCAATAACAGGGTAGAATCATTAGTGGTCGAGAAAGGGGGAAGAGGCTTCCTTTCCATATTTGGATCTGGTGAAAAGACATTAGTATCATACGAGAATATTCATTCCATTGGCGATAAAGTACTAGTCAACATCAATTTCTCAAGACCCGAGGAAAAACAAGAAGAAGAAAAAGATGAACTCGGTTTGAATCGGTTTGGCTTGAAACTTTGAACTTATATTTAAATTATTTACCAAGACCTCAAATATCACAATCCTAAATAAATTGATAGATTTAACAGCCGTTATATATTTTTTATGCACATCTGCTCCGATTCGGGGAGTCACCAGGAAACATCCTCAATTTTTTTTTGATGTAGAAGAATCCTATACTAGTGATACTTTACTATTAATATTATTGAAATCAGGATAAAGGCCCCAAAATATTACTGTGATTAAAATATCATATCACTTACTACTGTACCCCTAAAGTAACAAAATCACCTATCCGAGGGCAATTTCTTTAGCACTAAACTTTTTTTGCAATATTTTTATTAATGTTCAAAAAATATCTAGGATTAAAGATGCAGGAATATCTAATCCGTTAATGGAGCAACTAACATGCATTATAATTTTTTTATAAGAATTAATTTATTTAATAAAATCAGTTTCGGTTTTATTTATCGCCGAGTGATTTTGAAATGTTGAATCCTCAAAAATAGTTATCATAGAATATATTTTTATTCAATAATTTAAATTATTATTTTTTAATTTCTCTGAATATCCCATACATCTAAGATCCTGCTAATACCATGACGCGTACCAATAATTCTACCTAGCATAGAGCCTCCTGTAATGCAAATAATAAGCACGATTAAAGTTGTACCCTGAATAAAGTAACCGAGATAGATTGTTCTTGCGAAGATGAATATGAAATATATTATCAGTATAACCGCTCCAATCCAATCCATACGTCCAATCACCTCATCAGACTCCTCATCCCATGATAAATGGATTCTACGACTAACAAAAAGACCTACACCAAAACCAATTAATAATCCCGCAACCGCTGAGGAAATGCTAATACTCCCCAAGAATACCTCGTATATAACTACGCCAAACATGACAATGAAGAGAATAGTATACAATCGTAACTGCATAACTAGACTCTTATTAAGATAAGCACGTATATCTAAATGCTTTAATTTCAAATTATAAACCTCCATTTTATTATTTAATAAAAAATAGCTAATTATGATAATTATGAAGAGTTTTCGATTTTTTTCACTAATTAATTTAACATAAATGATGTACGTTAATTTTTCTAAAAAATTTTTATTTAGTTTTTTATGATTTCGATAATTCCGTCTTTTATTCTGAGTAGTCTTGTGTTTTTAGTGGCGTCTTTATCGTGCGTAACCATTATTATAGTTGAACCATCATTATTTATTTCGTGTAATAATTCTATAATGTTTTGTGTGGTTTCAGTATCCAGATTACCCGTGGGTTCATCAGCTAAAATAAATTTAGGATGATTAACCATCGCCCTGGCAATTGCAACCCGTTGCTTTTCACCACCAGATAATTTAGACGGTAAATAATTCAACCTATCACCTAAACCCACCTTCTCTAATGTAGACTCTGCACTTTCTATCCTTGCGGATTTATTAAGCTTTTTAGTTCCACTCAAATTTCGCATTGGAAATTCCACATTATCCCTGACTGTAAGCCCTGGTATTAAGTTGAAAGTTTGGAAAATAAATCCAATCTTCTCAGCTCTTATTTTTGTTAATTCACTTTGACTCATTGAAGATGTTTTTTGTCCATCTAAGAATAATTCTCCTTTAGTTGGTGTATCTAAACATCCGATTATGTTTAATAAGGTTGATTTCCCACTGCCTGAGGGCCCCATTACAGAGACGAATTCACTTTTATTGACTGATATATTTAAGCCTCGCAGTGCATGTACTTGAATGCCTTCACCCATATTATATGTTTTCCATAATTCTTTTCCCAATACAACAGTACTCATGATATTACTCTCCATAAAAAATTTTATATTTAAACCTTTTTTTTATTCGTATCTTAAAGCTTCAATGGGACTGATACGGGTAGCTTGATAGGCTGGTATTAATCCGCTGAACGTTCCAATTACTAATACAACTAACGCTATCTCTAATAATATAGAAAGGGGTATCTTATAACTGAAACTAGTTGAACCGGCAAGTAATAGAAACAGATTGTAAAGAGGAATTATGAGTATTGCACCGATTATTCCACCTATACTGCTTATGATTAATGATTCATAGATTATTAGTAACATTATTTTCATTCTACTAGTTCCTAATGCTCTCATGGTACCAATATCCTTAGTTTTCTCTTTAACTGAGATCATCATCACTACCATAATCAGAATCGCGGAAACAATTAATATCATAGCGATGATAAGATCTAAAAACAAATAAGATACACTTTCGTTAGCATTTAATAATTGTAATGCATCTTGCTGCGTGTAAGTTGTATATAAAGAATTATTAAATGAATTCTGCAGAGTATTTTTAGCATCCTGTAATGAAACTCCATTATTAGGAGTTATAATATCAACTGTAACTATACCCGGACTTTGTGAGATATTCTGTACGAAGGGGAGGGATGCGAATACATCACTATCTAAGCTGGTAGCTGATCCTATACTCTGCTTTTCCATCACGCCAATTACTTTAAGTTGATGATTATCAACAGTGAATGTGTCGCCTAATGTGACATTATAATTTATTGCCGCTTGTGAACCTAAAATAACACTATTATTACTTTCGCCTAGTAAAGAATCCTTACCATTTACTTTAATATTATTAATAAGGGCTCGTTCTTTACCTTGCGTTATACCAACTATACCAACACTTGTTGTACTGTTAAGTGGAAGTGCACTTGCTAATAATGCAGTGCTTTTATCTGGATTCACCACACTATTAGCCAACACCTGATCACTTACATTCTCCGGGATAACACTACCACTGGGAGGATAACCTGTACCATATTTCTCAAAAACGAGTTTACCCGCTATACTATTTGCATTTGCTTGGATACTGACCTGTAAATCATAAGTAATATAACCTATCAAACCAATAAGCAGGACACATGTCATTACACCAATAATAACCATGGCAGTCCGGCTTTTCTTAGTCTTTAAATCTTTAAAAGCAATATCCAACATATAATACTCACTCCCTAAATTTATTTTTTATTCCATTTTCGGTTCTATATAATCATATTTGCATTCATGTCCGCAAAGCACTTTAACTTGTGGATATTTATTTAGAAAATCGATTATTTTCTCTAGGGTTTGCTGTGCTTTTTCTACATCCCACGTATAACTACTGGGGGCCACGGCTTTCTCTAAATTTTCATGAATGAAGCAGGCGTCCATGGTGAGGAGGACTGGATTATTAAAACTGTTTACTAGGAATGACATGTGTCCGGGGGTGTGTCCTGGTGTCCAGATTGCCCAGAGTGATCCGTCACCTAGAAGATCTACGCTGGGTCCTAGGGGAGGCATTTCATTTGCTCTGGAGAATTCTATTTCGTAGATAATTGATAGGTTTTTTAGAAAGTTTCCGTAGATTTCTGGTTTATATTCCTTGAATTCACCTTTACCCATGACGTAGGGGATGTTTTTGGGTAGTTCCCTGATTCCGGCTATATGATCCGGGTGTAAATGACTGAGGAAAACTCCTTTAAGATCTATTCTCCTTTTTTCAAGGTGAAAACTAATGTTTTGGTTCTTTTTTTGGATAAATTCATCTGCGTGAGGTTCTTTAATTCCTCCAAGGGGGTCATGGTAATAAGAATAGTCAAGCCCGGCGTCGAGTAGATAATCCCCATATTCTTTATGATGTATACAGTATGCTAATATGGGGACGTCTAATTCTTCATCTTTTATATCTTGGGCCAGGGGATGTTCAGGGTTTAAGGTTCCTTTTTTATTTATGATTACTGTTCCTGTTTGAAATTTTTCTAACGTTATAGGCTTGGGGTTGTCTAATACTTCTTCCCAATTTTTAAAAGAGTTCTTTTTTAGTGAGAAAATTATTTTTTTCATATTTATAAATAATCCATTTATTTTTTAATTAATGAATTTCAATAATTTTAATAATAATCTATTTCGTAACAGTTTTAGTATAATAATCTTTCAAGTTATAATCGTATGCCTTTTAACAGTCTAATTTAAAATAGAATGTAGAATCCCGAATATAGTTTCAAATAGATTACTTTAAATTACTTAATCATAAATAATGAACTAGGAAATTATTGGTGATAAATTGAGAAAAGATAGTCCTCCTAAATTGGATAAGTCTGATCCTAATAATTCAAAGTTTAATCTTGATAATTTAAAAGATAAAGCCAGTATAATTAAGGATAAAAATAGTCGTATTATAAGTGAGAGTACTCCTCGTCCTCCTAAATTAGGTAAATCTGATGAATTTAAGGGACAATTGGATAAGACTAGTGTAATTAAGGATAGTAATAATAATATAGAGGATTCTCGCCATCATAAATTAGGTAAATCTGACGATTTGAAGGATAAAAACTTTATTGTTAATAATAGGATCACTATAGGTGTAATCGGTTTAATTATTATAATAATCGCAGCAGCTCTTATAACTGGAATTGGTAGCCATAAAACCATCATTCCTAACAAAACTAATAACACAACCAACCCAGCGACGGTTAATCAGAATCATTTTGATAATGGAATAATATCCTTTGATTATCCCCTTGACTGGAAAGTATTAAATCAGCAGGCACAACCGCCCTTAATTGTGACTGTACAGAAGGATCCGAATAATAGTTTTTCTGTTTTTAATGAAGTTCTTGGAAATACCAGTTTCGCAGAGCTTATTATTCAGTGGAGGCAATCCATACTCCAGAATGGTCAGATTACCTATGAAGGTAACTTCACTATGGATGGAGTTAATGGTTACGACATTGAAGCAACCTATAATAACACTACCACTAGTAACAACACTATTTATAATACTCGTGGAATAGCTATCGACAAAAATCAAACAGCTTACTTCATCATATTCACATTTAACACCACATCATTGAATTATAAAGACCAAATGGATCAGGTAATCAACAGCTTCCATGTGAAATAAATCTTCTCTCAATGATAAATATGGAAATTAAATCTATTTCAAATACTTTTAATATTCTAAAGAATTTTATTAATTTTAATTTAATAATAAGGGGAATAAAGAAAAATGATTTGGAATGAAGAAGCTGAATGCATGTCACAAGAAGATAAAGAGATTTTACAACTTCTAAGACTGCGCAGTGTTGCAAAAAGAGCTTACAATAATGTACCATATTATAAAAAGCTTTTTGATGAAGCTGGAATCAAACCTGAAGATATTAAAACTTTAAAAGATATTGAAAAATTGCCTTTAACCACTAAGGATGACTTAAGGGAAGCTTATCCCTTTGGAATGTTTGCAGTTCCACCTAAAAAAATCGTGGAAGTGCACACCTCCTCTGGAACCACAGGTAAACCTACAGTCTCAGGATACACCAAGAAGGACCTGGAAATCTGGTCAGAAGCAATGGCTCGAGGGCTCACCATGTTTGGAGCGACAGAGGATGATATTATCCAGAATACTCATGGTTACGGTCTCTTCACCGGAGGTTTCGGAGTACATTACGGAGCCCAGAAAATAGGATCCACAGTGATTCCCATCTCCACGGGCCAAACTAAAAGACAAATTGAGATTATGAGGGATTTCGGAACCAGTATCATGATATTCACACCATCCTATGGATTATACCTGGCAGAAGTAGCAGAAGAGGAGGGTTTAAGCGGAAAAGATATGAATTTAAAATCCATAGGCTTCGGTGCAGAAATGTGGACTGTTGAAATGCGACGAGAAATTGAAAGAAGATTCAACGCCCCAGCATATAATATCTATGGACTCACTGAGATAATAGGACCTGGTGTAGCCCTGGAATGTCACATGCAGGATGGATTACACGTTATGGAGGATCATTTCTACCCGGAAATTATTGACTCGGAAACTCTTGAAACCTTACCTGAAGGAGAAATAGGTGAATTAGTTTTAACTACTCTCACCCGGGAGGGCATGCCTATAATACGCTTCAGAACAAAGGATATCACCACCCTCCATAGAAGTGAATGTGAATGTGGCCGGACTTTAATTAAAATGGATCGTATCACGGGAAGAACTGATGATATGCTTAAAATTAGGGGAGTGACTGTATTCCCAAGCCAGATAGAGAAAGCACTTTTGAAGATGGATGGATTGGAGCCTCACTACCAGATCATTGCCACCCGCCCCCATCACCTAGATGAACTAGAGATACAAGTGGAAGCATCCTCTGATCTCTTCTCTGATGAAATTAAAGAATTAGTAGCGATTAAGAAGAAAATTGAAAATTACATACATAATGAAACTGGCTTAAGGGTTAACGTAACTCTGGTGGAGCCTAAAACATTACCTAGAAGTGAAGGAAAAGCAGTAAGAGTTATAGATAAAAGAAAGATTTGATAAATTAAAATAGGAGGAATTTTGGAATTGAAAATAAAACAATTATCCATATTCCTAGAAAATAGGAAAGGTAGGATGAAGAAAGCTCTTGACGTGCTAGAAAAAGGAAATGTTAATATACGCGCTCTTTCCATCGCTGACACATCAGATTTTGGAATTTTAAGGTTAATAGTCCCTGAACCAGAACGAACTAAAGAATTATTAGAGGAAAACAGTTTCATAGTTAAAATAGGAGAAGTGATAGCTGTTAGAATGCGTGATGAACCCGGAGGTCTCGGTGAAATCTTAGGGATTCTAGATGACAATAATATTAATCTGGAATATCTTTACGCGTTCGTGGAAGAGAAGGAAAAAGTAGCAATTGTCTTATTACACCCAGAAAACATTGATGGAGGAATAAAAGCTTTAATAGATGGTGGAGAAGAAATTATTTCAGCTGAAGAAATTTATCAATTGTAAAATAAAAAATCCAGACTCAAAAATTTAAAACTTTAATACGTAAAAAACTGAAAATCTGTTCATTCAATTAATTCATTAAAAAAAAGTAAAATAATAGATTAAACTACATTTAATTTGCAGAAACCTGCTCTAATTCTTGTTCTCCATGTTTTTCTTCTATTATTTTCCCGTCTAGTACATTAAATATTTTATCAGCCATATTGGCTACGTAAGGTTCGTGAGTTACCATTAACAGAGTGACATGCTCTTTAATATGCAGATCTTTAAGTAATTTCAGTATTATGTCACCGGTTTTGGAATCTAAGGCTCCAGTGGGTTCATCAGCAAGGATAATGGATGGATGATTCACTAAAGCTCTGGCTATGGCTACTCTTTGTCTTTCACCGCCTGAAAGTTTCGTCGGATTTTGATCAACTTTATCTGCTAAATCCACTGCTTTCAGGAGTTCTAAAGCTCTCTCTTGCATTTCTTTGCTGGAGAGTTTCGTTTCATACATGGGGATTTCAACATTCTCCCGAACACTGAGGTTGGGTATTAAGTTGTGCATTTGGAATACAAACCCTATTTCCTGGGACCTGAATTTGCTTAAATCCTTAGTTTTCACGAGATCAATATTAGCCACCTTAATAGTACCTTCATCTGCCCGATCCAGTGCTCCGATCATGTTTAGGAGTGTGGATTTACCTGAACCGGATGGTCCCATTATGGATACGAATTCTCCCTTCTTAATTTCCAGATCCATGCCGTTTAAGGCTTTTATTTTTCCTTTATCATAACTCTTCTTAAGACTTTGAATTTCGATTATGTTATTTTCATTACTCATAGCGCAACGCCTCGGTTGGTGCTAGTCTGGATGCTCGATACGCGGGGTATAAACCACCGATTATGCCGACTAAGAAGGCTATTCCTAGGGCTCTTAATAATATATTCAATGTTAGTTCTGGTTTGAAACCTGCTCCTGTAACTGCCAATAGAACTTCAACACCTACTACACCCATGATGATACCTACTACAGCGGCTGTCAGAGTTAATATAATTGATTCACCGAGTATCATTGTTAATATTCGTCTGCTTTTCCATCCCACAGCTTTTAGAACACCTATTTCACGTGTCCTTTCAAATACGGACATTATCATAACGTTTATAATTCCTATTCCACCTATTATGATGGCTAGGAGTGATATTGCTGTTGAAGCAGTGTTAATGAATCCTAAGCCTTGATTTATTCTGTTAGCCTGATCAGCTGCTGTTGTTGCGGTTAGTTGATTAGGGTAAGCATTTTGTATTGCTTGGCTTACATCGGTGACATTAGCATTGTCAGTTACCTTAACTGCGATAACACTTACTTTGCCGCTGTTACTGGTTAAATTTTGCAGAGTATTGAGAGACATAAAAGCTCCACTGTCTGTAATGAAGTTACCAGTTTGGTAAATTCCTGTAACTGTGAAGTCGGTACCAAAGAGGTTGATGGTACTTCCAACAGTTTTGTTAAGACTTTGTGCAGCTGTTGTCCCTAATATTAACTGATTCGCGCTTCCGTTTGAGTAAATAGTGCCATTTATACTATCTATTCCTTCTAGACTTAATTTGCTGCTGTCCATACCATTTACTGAAAGACCACCACCAAAAGTTGAGGCACCTGTAATATTAGCGTTTGCTCTAAGAATTCCTGCAGTGTCTTTGACTCCAGTAATATTTTGCAGATCTGTTGCAAGAGTATCGTTAAGGGTGCCGCCTCCTGATTCAAAGGCGTTGGCACCAGTCTGAGTTACTGCAATTTCTGCTGCTCCTGCTTTAAGGGTGCTTGTTGTGGCTGATTGAAGACCACCCGTGACCATACCCAAAGCCACGATGGTTGCTATACCAATGGCAATCCCTACAATTGCGAGAGCTGCCCTGGTTCTGTTTCTGAATGGATTTTTCACCATCAGCGATAAGAATGACATAATTATATTTTTATTTTATTTTTTATTTAATATTATGCACAAATTATACAATAATCCATCATTTAATCTTATTCTAGTCCTAATACTTTATATTCATTTTTAATTCCTGAAAATAATCTTTGATACTAATTTATTCCCTAGTTATTTTAAATAAAATAGAGAGTGCTATAAGTTGGATGAGGTTGATTAGAAATAGGGGTAAACGTGGCTCATGGAACTCTGAATTAGGAACCACTTGTGTGGGTAATATTATTTGTAGACCTAAAAATAGGATGATGAAGATATTTTGGAGTAAAATTAATGATGTGAAATATAATAATCCTATGGTGAATCCGGATTTCACTTCTTTATATGTCTTCCAGTAGGAGTATAGTAACCCTAGGAGTAATGATACATTTATTACTCCAAAAATTAATGCTAAATAATTTAGTATCATATAAGTTTGTTCTAATCCTGTAAATACCATTTTTTTAATCTCCGTCGTTCACTCTGTATGTTTTATATTCACCTGAATTATTTTTTGTTAAATGTTATTTTTTTCTTAGTTCATTCCAAATATCTTGGAAGACTTCATAATTCTCTATCATATTATCTGTTAGGAAGTACATTGCACCATATTTATGCTTTCCACTGGGAATTACTACATTATTTTCCTCTAAAACTTTAAGATGATGCCTCACGGTCTTATAATTTAAATTAAGCTTCTCAGCAATTTGATTGGCATTGTAAGGTCTCTCACGTAATTCCATAATAATTCTAGCCCTATTTGGACCTCCTGTTGATCCTGCAATCAACCACCATAGAAGCTTTTTCATAAAGTATCACATAAAATTTTATGATATAAAAAAAAAATTTTTATTATTAAATAGATTTTATTTAAGAAATACTCATAAATCCTTTCTCAAAAGCCTTTAAATTAATAGTCAACGATTTTTTAGGTAAATTATCCTTCATTGACTCTATTAACGTTTTTTTGTTTAATGGGAATCCCGGCACGGCGGCTGCCCCGCCTAACATCACCATATTCAACGATAAAATGTGCCCTGTTTTTTCAGCTATTTTCACAGCATCCATCGCATGTAATTCCTTTGATTTAGACTTTAATTCATTTAAAATAATTGAAATATCTGGGTAAGCGTATTTACTTTCATTAATGTTAAAAGGCATGATAGAAGCTGTATTAATTATTATATAACTATCCTTACTTATCTTATGAATTGCTCTAAGAGCTTCTAGTGGTTCAAATGCCAGTAGAAGATCTGCATCTCCATCTTGGATAATGGGACTTCTAGCACGGCCTATTTTAAGCTCGGTGGATACTATACCCCCCCGCTGAGCCATGCCATGGACCTCACTCATCACCACGGGCTTTCCCATTTTCATAGCTGCCTCACCCATAACAATTGAGGTTTTAATTATTCCCTGTCCCCCTACACCTGAAATATAAATATTAAATGTTTTCATAAATTTTCTCCTCAAGAAAAATAAATTATTGTGTAATTTTCCTCTCAGTTATAATTCATTCTTTTTTTTAACTTTAATAGCTTTTTCGGGACATAATTGTATGCAAACACTGCATCCACGGCAAAGCTTAGGATCTATCATGATTGAACCAGTTTCAGCGTAAATTGCAGGACAGCTTAGATCCTCCATGCAAGTGGCGCAGTTAATACAATCATTTTGAACCTCCACTACAAAATTTTTCTTAACGCTTCTACTTTTCATAAGCATGCAGGGATATTTAGATATAACCACAGCTACTCCGGGATACGATAGGGCTTCTCTAAATACTAGTTGAGATTTCTTTAGATTCAATGGGTTTATAGTTCTAATAAATTCTACCCCTATTGCTTCTACTATTTTCTCAATGGAAATCTCAGGAGCTTCCTCACCCATCCCATCAACAGGAAGACCGGGGTGTGGTTGGCCGCCAGTCATCGCCGTGGTTCGATTATCCAGTATAACTAGTACGAAACGGTTTTTGTTATGCACTGCATTTATAAGAGGAGGAATACCAGCATGGAAAAAGGTAGAGTCTCCTATAAAACTCACAATACACTGCTTGGTAGCTTTGGAGAATCCGCAGCTAGTTCCAATCGAGGAACCCATGGATAGTAGATAATCACCTGCTTCATAAGGTGATTCAATTCCAAGCGTGTAACAACCGATATCCGTTGGGAAAATAACATTCTCCAAGTTTAAATCTGATATAACTTTTTTAACAGAATAATAAACCGCCCGGTGAGGACATCCAGGACATAAAGTAGGCGGCCTCTCAGGCAAAGGTATACTCGTCGTTTGACTCTCTTTTAAATCTAATTTAAAATTCGAAACTTTTCTAATACTATTAAACACGATTTCAGGATTATATTCATAGATGAGTGGTAGTGAACCATCTAATTTTCCATGAATCTTCTTTTTAACTCCTATTTTACCTAAAACTGCCAACACAGCATTCTCTATTACTGGATCAACTTCCTCCACTACTAATATTTTTTCTACATCCTTCATGAATTTTAACACTGTTTCTTCAGGGAAGGGGTGAGTGAAAGTTAATTTAAGCACATCTACTGGTAAATCATTTTCTTCCACTACATCCATAACATAATTAAAAGCACTTCCGCTAGTTATAATGCCTAAATCACCGTTTCTATGAAATATTTGATTTAATGAGGATTGGTCTGCCCGTTTTTGTAATTCCTTCATTTTTTCCATTAATTTCTTATGCATTTTCCTAGCGGCTTCTGGGACGGGTACAAATCGTTCTGGATCCTTATGGAAAAATCCTATGTTTTTTTCTTTGCTTATGGAGTCAAGTTTCACTATACCACGCATATGGGACACTCTGGTGGTGGTGCGTATTAAAACGGGTATTTGAAACTCCTCTGATAATTGGAAACCATACTTCATAGTATCTTTTATTTCTTGGGGATTTGAAGGTTCTAATAGGGGTATACTGGCGATATGAGCATAATGTCGATTATCCTGCTCATTTTGAGATGAAAACATTGAGGGATCATCTGCTGAGAGTATTATCATTCCACCATTCACTCCGGAGTAAGCCGTAGACATGAGTGAGTCGGATGCTACGTTTAAACCTACATGTTTCATGAAAGTGAATGATCTAAGACCTGAAACAGCTGCGGCTGCAGCTACTTCCAGAGCTACCTTTTCATTGGTAGAGAATTCAAAGTAAATATCAGCATCCTTGGCAACTTTTGAGAAGACATCCCCGATTTCTGAGGATGGTGTGCCGGGGTAAGTGGAGGCTATAGTAACACCCGCTTCTAATGCACCTCTAACAGCAGCTTCATTACCTAATAAAAAGAGTACTTCACCTTTACGGCTGGTTAAAACGTCTTTTATATTCATAATATTATTCAACCTATTTGTTGGTTTTTTCATTTATCCTATTCTAATTCATTTAAAATTAATTTAGGAGTATTATACTATGTTTTTTTGGAGAACATATTTCACATTTCTTTAAAAGCAAAATAATCGAATAATCACTTAATATGAGCAATATACTTATTTAGTGAATCCGAAATTAAGCTGGAAATTAGGGTCTAATTTGGGTAAAGTTTGTTATATAATAATATTTCATATAAATAATTTTAATAGCAATTCAAAAATCATCAAAAGTTTATCATAGATTTTAAATAAGGAACATTTATTATATTTTTTTAGAGGACTTATTCCTTTTTACTTTCTATAAATTCTTAAATATATGAACAAAAAAAATTTTCAATTTATTAATAATTTAGAAATTTATATTACATAAAAAAATCTGATTTATCAAGTAGAGATGCTATCTCAAATTAAAAAAAAGGAATAAAAAAAATTTAAATTTATCGTAAAGTGGACGTGAAAATAAATGAATCGACAGCAGGAAGTGAATACTAATGAATAGAAAGTTTTTATTAATACTAATACCCATCCTGGTTATAGGATCTGTTGCAGCTTATGAATTATTCAATTATCAAGCAGCAGTTAATAATGGTACATGGGAAAATCATCAACTACTGTTTGTACTTATTGATGATACAGAACCCCAAGGAGGTGGAGGTCCCGGAGCTGTAGACATGGTTTATGTCCTCAACTTCACTAATGGCAGTATCCAGAAAATGACACCCATTTATCCTGGTGACATGGCACCTAGCTCCAATGTCAGTGCTCCTCCAGATGTCCCAAATGAAACCAATCTCAGATTAGTTGATTCTTTTTATTGGGGTAACCTTACTCAAGATTCCCAATACGCTCAGCAGATTGTGCAGGAAAATACTGGTATGAAAACTGATGGAGTAGTGATTGTGAAACCAGCAGCAGTGAATGCTATAATTAATGCAGTTGGACCCGTAATTGTGAATGGTACAAATGTTAATGATTCTCTTACATTTGTGAGAATGGAACAGGGCACAGAAAACATGTCTAGAGGCGAAGCCGTCGACTCATTAGCCACGGCTATTAAGAAAGCTTCAACCAGTAGTTCAAAGTTTCCCACATTAATGAGTACCATCACCTCACAATATTCTCAAGGAAATATTATAATCATTCCTTCTGGTCTATTCAATCAAATGATGACGGAAGAAGGCATGAACAAGATTTTTGGACTCTAAAATAAAAAAAATCTTAATATGATTGGAGAAATTTTATACCTCAAATATCTTATTTATATATTTTTTATTATCCAAATGAATAATGGATAAATTTATGAAAAAGTTAAAAGTCAAGGATTTAGAAGTGGAGTATGAAGTTATTCATCGTAACATAAAATATCCTCGATTAGAAGTTAAAACAGGTTATTTATATTTAATATTACCTAAGGGATATAATAATCCTCAAGAACTCCTTAAGAAACATGAGAACTGGATATATAAGAAAGTATCACTGATAAAGAACTCTCAAAAAGAAGCTCAAAAAAGAAGTTTAAACCAGAGATCCGATGAAGAATTTAAACGTGTGATATCTTCATATGTGGATGAAATCTCCTATGAATTGAATGTAACCGTTAATCAAATCCGTGTCCGGAGGATGAAGTCAAGATGGGGTAGCTGCAGTTGCCAGGGAAACATCAATTTGAATCTCTACTTGAAATATATACCTCTTAATCTTATTGAATACATTGTTTTCCATGAATTAGCACATTTAGTGGAAATGGGACATAACAAAAAATTTTGGAATATAATAAGTAATAGATTCAATGATTACAAGGAAAAAGAGAAAGAATTATTAATATATTGGCTTTTAGTCAAGGATCTTGTCGGAATTTAATTCAATTAGTTCAAATTTTCAGAAAAAACATTTTTGAAATTTAATTTATTTGAGTTAACTCTATTCCTGCATCCAATTTAAAAAGATGCAAAATTAATTGTATGGCACGACATTCATCATTAGCGATAAAAATATTGTTTTCTTCAATAATTTCCTCTATTTTAACGCAAAATTTGTAATAATCAGGATAATATTTTTGGAAGGTCTGGGTGAATTCTAGGATTAGTTTTTCCTCATGAGGCTCTAGATGATAGTATTTCAAAAATCCCCAGGCAATTATGTAACGGGAGATCATGAGAAGGGCCTCTAGATGGGGATTATCAGTAAATCTTTTATAAAATTTTTCCCCTTCTTCTTCACCTTTGTGAGCAATTTTTATCTCTTCGGTGACCATAGGTAAATATTCATGGCCGAAGGGATGAAATCCATTATACTGTATGATTTTATTGACCACAATATCCTCTAACATAGTAAAGAGGAGATGTACATCTCTTTTATAATTATCATCGACATTTTCATGGAAAATTGGTCTGCAAAACTTTAATTTATGCATAAGGTAACCATGAGTGGCTTCATGAGCCATAGATCTCTCTCTATCATCGGTAGATCTCGGATTTTCCATGTTGAGTGTTATTTGAATATAATTGGAATGATAATTATAGGCTGCAGTTATTCCATTTATTCCTAAATCAGCGCTCTCAAAGAATTTTATCTCTCTTCCGGTTATTAATTCTATTTTATTCAGATATTCGGTTAATTTTTGGGAAAATTTAAAATTAGACATATAATAATCACGATATTTTTTTTAGGTTAAAAGATTAAATATTAGATCGTATAATATTGAATATAATCATCATAAGTTATACTATATTTTCATATGTTTGATTAAATTACTTAATTTAACTTTTAAATGGTTTTAATTAACTTTTTTAAAGAATAATCAGGAGTACATATATGATAAAGGTTAAAGTTTTTAGGTATCATCCTCAACAAGATGATGAGTCACGCTTAGAGACATTCAAAGTAGATAAAAAAGAGAAGATGAAGGTTTTAGATGCCTTAAATTATATAAATGAAAATTATGATGCTAAAATCTCTTATCGTTGCTCATGCAGGGCAGGTCAATGTGGATCATGTGCAGTTAAAGTTAATGGTCAAACTGTGCTAGCTTGTAAAGCGGAAATAATGGATAGAGATGTCATCGAACCGTTAGATTTTGATGTGATGAAGGATCTGGTAGTGGAACGTACTTTAATAGATGGAAGAGTAAAAGAACTCGAACTATTCATAGATGATTGCGGCACCTTTCAATGTCCGGCTAATATAAAACCAGAGGAATATGAAAATTCAAAGAAACTTAGAAGTTGTATTGAATGTTTATCCTGCTTATCCTCCTGTCCTGCATTAAAGGAAACCACAGAATTCGCTGGTCCATATTTCATGCGTTATCTGGGTAAATTTGCACTGGATCCCAGGGATTGTGGTGATCGCGTCCAGACTAGTTTTGATGAGGGTTTATACTGCTGCACTTCCTGTGCGAAATGTGTGGAGGTTTGTCCTAAGGAAATAAACACTTTTGGGGGTGCCATTGAAAAATTGAGGGAGTTATCCTGTAGGGAAGGTATAGGTCCCCTACCACCACATAAGGTGGTAAAGGAACTGATTAAAAAAACGGGAAGATCAGTGGAACCATTAGGAGAAGGTTTTATTAAAGTTATTTCTCAGGAACCATTGAAATCTGAGGACGGAAAACCTAAAATAGCCTTTTTCACAGGTTGTATGATAGATTATCGGCTGCCGGATGTAGGGTTTGCTCTTGTGGAAGTGTTGAAGAATCAGGGAATTGACGTAATAGTGCCTGTAGATCAAGTTTGTTGCGGCTCCCCTATGATTAGAACTGGGCAGACGGAGATTGTAGAAGACATAGTTAAGAAAAATGCAGAGGTTTTTAAGGATTATGATACCGTCATCACAGTTTGTGCTGGATGCGGGGCTACTTTGAAAAATGATTATCCTAAGTATGGTGTGAATCTTAACGTGGTAGAAATCAGCGAGTTCCTAGCTGATAAATTAAACATTAAGGATATGAAACCGGTAGATATGAGGGTGACTTATCATGATCCCTGCCACTTGTCTAGAGGTCAAGGAATCCGGAGAGAACCCCGAGAAATTCTAGAGAAGATTGAAGGGTTAGAATTTGTTGAGATGGATGAACCAGATCGATGTTGCGGTTCCGGTGGAGGAGTAAGATCTGGTAAGCCGGATTTAGCAGCTAAAATTGGTAAAAGAAAGGTTGATATGATTAAGGACTTAAATGTGGATGCTGTGATCACAATATGCCCTTTCTGCGAGTATCACATTCGGGATTCTCTTAAAGAAGAAGGTTTAGAAATCGATGTTTTAAACATACTTAAATTACTCCAAATATCCTATCAACATAAATAATAACCTCCATTCAGATTTTATTATCATTTAAAAAATTTATTTATGTTGAAAATCTAATTTGTGAATGAAAAAAATGATCTACATTGTTTTTGTGGAACCCGAATCCCCTGGAAATATAGGCTTCCTAGCCAGGACTATGAAAAACTTCGGATTTTCAAATCTGGTGCTTATAAATCCGGGTAAGATTGAAAATGAAACTTATTATCATGCTATGCACGCTAGGGATGTTATAAGTGAACGTAGAACATATAATTCGTTAGAAGAGTTTGCTAGTGAAGAGAGAATAGATTTTATGGTGGGTACTACGGGTGTTGCTGGTGGAAGTTATAATATCCAGAGAATTGCTGTAACCCCGGAACAATTGGCGGATTCCATGAATATAAATGGTAAATTGGCTTTAATATTCGGTAGAGAGGGTAATGGTTTATCTAACCATGAAATAACCTTATGTGATCTAGTGGTTTCTATTCCAACTCATGAATCCTATCCGATAATGAATATAAGCCATGCTGCATCTATTATATTATATGAATTATTCAAAAAAGAGAAAAAATATCCTGTAGAAGATTTAGGAGAGGCTTCATTAATAGAAAAAGAAAGTTTAATCTCTAATATGGATGAAATCATAAACAAATTAGATTATCCAAATCATAAAAGTAAAAATGCATCAATAGTATTTCGCAGACTTTTGGGAAGATCCTTTATATCAGGTAGAGAAGCACATACTCTAAAAGGAACTCTAAGAAGAATAAAAACTAGATTAAAAAATAATCAAGAATAAAAAAAAATTATGGTGGATTTTTAATGGTATTCGGCTTAAACACCTTCGACATTATAGGTATACTTATCGTTATTCTATTGATCTTAATGGTTCCAATTATCATAAGAAATCGGATATTGTCGGGTGTTAATAAAGCAACCCTAAAATTGGAAGAAATGGTTGATAAAGCAGAGAATATATTGGTGAAAATATCAAAGGATAAAGGAAATCCACCTGAAGATCCTAAAGAAAGTATTCAGAATTTTATGGAATTTTTTATAATCCCTCCAGTTAACCTAGATCCAAATGGAATTGTAACTAAGATCGATAAAATCTTGGATATGGGTGAAGAGAGATTTAAATCTATGGCTTGGGAGATGGCGCCTGAGGCTGATGACGAATGGAAATCTAATATTATAATGACTCTTAAAGCCATCCTTGGAATAAGCAATGTGACTAAGGAAGTGAGACATAATCTCGACTTAGCTAAAAAAACAGGTAACTTGCAGATACTTTTCATGTTACAAATGAGTATGCCTCTAATTATGAGGATAGCTAAGGCTCAATTTGAAGGAATAGAAGCATTTTCACAGGGTAAACCTATTGGAGATGGTTTAGGCTGCCTAGTGGTAGGGATGATGATGGCTTCAGATCATCCTGAAGAACTCGTAGAGCAGGATGGAATAGTAATATCTAGAAAAGAATTTCATGATAGAACGTTGGTCATGGCTCGAGCTAAAGGTCCTGGGGCTCGGACGGGTAAAATAGGTAAAGCCATAAGCTCTTTAATAGATGATGAAGGAATTAAAAGGATTATAACTGTTGATGCAGCGGCTAAGATGGAAGGAGAGAAAACAGGTTCTATTGCTGAGGGTATTGGTGTAGTGATAGGTGGTCCTGGAGTGGATAAATGGATCATTGAAGAAAAAATGGTGAAAGAGGATCTCCAGTTTGAAGCAGTTATTGTTAAGATGAGTCCTGAGGAAGCTATAAGTCCAATGAAAAAGGAAATACTTGACGCTGCAGTTAAAACTATCCCCATAGTTGAGAAGACTATTTTAAGATCTCCTCCTGCTTCTAAGATTTTATTAGTAGGTGTGGGGAATAGTTGCGGACTTCCTAACGTGATTTGGAATCCATCATCTATAGATTTAAAAAAAGAAGACGTCAAAGAAGTGAAGAGGTAGAATTATGGCTATTCTAAGTGATAAAGATATAAAAGAACATTTAAAATCAGGTAAAATAGTTATAAATCCTATTTTAAATCCTGAAGTACAGATACAGCCATCATCAGTTGATTTAAGAATTGGTAAAGAATTTAAAGGCTTCAAAATCATCAGAAAACCATGCATTGATCCCATGGATCAAAGCGACTTGGAATCCTACATGGAATCATTTTTCCTAGATGAAGGAGAACCATTCATAATCCATCCTGGAGAATTCGCCTTAGCCACCACTTATGAAACCATTAAATTACCCCACGATCTAGTTGCTCGAGTGGAAGGGCGTTCTTCTATGGGGAGATTAGGTGTAACCATGCATGTTACCGCGGGTTATATAGACCCTGGATTTCAGGGTAAAATCACCTTGGAGATATCTAATATTGGTAAAATGCCAGTTGCATTATACAGTGGCCAGAGGGTTTGTCAAATCGTTTTTGAAACCATGACTTCACCTTCGGAGAGACCGTATGGACATCCGGAGAGAGATAGTAAATATATGGGTCAAAAAAGCCCGGTTACCAGTAAAATAAAGCATGATTATGAAATTATTAATAGATCCAATACCAGATGATGGTATTGAAATAAAGATTTTTATTTTATAAATGATTTCTTTTCGATTTTTTTTTAAAGCTGAGTATACGTTGAGATGATTAAATGAAAAATGATGAAGTTATGAATATCGCCAAAAAAAGAGGATTTTTATGGTCCTCATTTGAAATTTATTCTGGAGTAGCTGGATTCTTTGATTACGGTCCTTTAGGGGCTATTCTTAAAAATAATATTATGAATAAATGGCGAGAATATTACGTCATAAGAGAAGGTTTTTATGAGATAGAATCACCCACTATAATGCCGGAGGAAGCTCTTAAAGCATCAGGACATGTTGATCACTTCACAGATCCAATGACTGAATGTAAAGACTGTATGGAAGTATTCAGAGTAGATCATGTAATAAAAGAAGCCACAGGAAGAGATGTGGAAGGATTAGAGAATGAAGAACTCTCAAAATTGTTATCTGATGAGAAAATATGTTGCCCTGAATGCGGTGGCTACTTAACTCATGTTTGGAGTTATAATCTCATGTTCCAGACAGTTATTGGGGCGAAAGGTAAAAAAACAGGTTACCTGCGACCGGAAACTGCCCAGGGAATCTTCATACCATTTAAAAGGCTGCTCCGATTTTACAGGGGTAAATTACCCTTTGGAGTGGTGCAAATGGGTAAAGCTTACCGAAATGAGATATCTCCTCGTCAAGGTATCATCAGATTACGTGAATTCACGCAAGCGGAAGCAGAAATTTTTGTAGATCCACAGGATAAGAGTCATCCCAAATTCTGCGAGGTAGCAGATAATATTCTCCATCTTTATTCTTCAGATAGGCAATCAAATGGAAAACATATGGTAAAGTTATCTGCTAAAGATGCATTAGAAAGTAACACTATCTCCAGTGAAATGCTTACATATCAATTATGCCTTGCTGGAAGGTTTTTAAAAGATTTAGGAATACCAGAAGAAGTTATAAGATTCAGGCAACATTTATCTAGTGAAATGGCTCATTACGCTATAGATTGCTGGGATGTGGAAATTTTAACGGATAAATATGGTTGGATTGAAATAATAGGCATTGCTGATCGAGCAGATTATGATATTAAATCCCACAGCCATTATAGTAAAGAGGATTTAAGAGTTTTCATCGAATACTCTGAGCCAAAAACGGTAAAGAAACTAGTGGCTAAACCACAAATGAGTAAGTTCGGACCTTTATTCAAGGCAGATGCGCCTAAGATTTTGAAAACCATAAAAGATACTGATGCTTCAATGATTAGCCAGGCACTTAAAGAAAAAGGGGAATATGAAATAGAGGTGGAAGGAAGCATTTATCAGTTAACAGATGATCTCATCGAATTCCAGGAAGAAGAGGAAACTGTAAGAGGAGATAAGATTTATCCTCATGTTATAGAACCATCATATGGTATTGATCGAATATTTTATGCTGTGCTTTTGCATTGTTTCCATAAAGAAGATGATAGAAATTTACTCAGCTTACCTGCAGACATATCTCCTGTAGAAGTTAATGTTTTACCATTAGTGAATAAAGAGGATCAGGTGAAAATAGCCCTGGAAATCAGAGATCAATTAAGAAATGATAATATTATAGCTGAATATGATTCTTCTGGAACTATTGGAAGACGCTACGCCCGATCAGATGAGATAGGTGTTCCTTTTGCAGTGACTATTGACCATGATACTCTAGACGATGATAAAGTCACCATTAGAAATAGGGATAACTCAAAACAAATCAGAATTCCCATTTCAAATCTTTATCAAGTTATTAAAGACTTAATGACTCTTAAAACTAGTTTTGAAGATTTAGAATCCATATAGTCTAAATCTAATCTATTTTTTTTTATTTAAGATGAATGAAATACTCATCTAAATAAAATAGAATCTTCTATTAATCCTAAGAGCTTTAATGAATATAATAATTTAGTGCACTTTTATAGTTTAAATGCATGAGATTTATCTCGATAATATTCAAATAAACTATTACCCCAGGTTACAGCGTCAGGATGATCACTTACCAAGTCTTTGGTTGTGTCATATTCTCCGTTGGTTGAGAATAAGCCTAGAGAGATAAACTTATCTGTGACTGTGAAAGCTACTTTAATATCCTGATCCATTGTCCATATTTTAAGTTTTTCTCGGGAAACCAGCCCAGCTAATTCCATCAAACTTGCAGGGTCCATGATGTTCATCATTTCTTTAATTATTTGAGGAGCTAGAATAAGTTCCACTTCTTTACCGCTTTTTACTAATATTTTGAATGCATCTATAAAATCAGGGTTAAAAATGGGTGATATCCCTCTTATTGTTTTTGACTCCGATAAAATCTGGGAATAATTTTCTAGGGGTTTGAAAATATCGGTAACTTCAGACTCTACTAGAGTTGAAGCATAAAGTTCCCCCATTCTCAGAAGCATATTCTCCGGTATATCAACTATTTCATGATCAAGCCATAATTTCTTATATTTTTGCACTGTAGAAATTGTTTTTATGGTATCCACCAATTTCAAGCCCATTATAATTCCTGTTGGGGTTAGAAAATAATTATCTTTCTGTTTAAAAATGAGATCTTGTTTTTCCAACTGTTTAATGGCATGTAGAATGTTGGTTGTATCCAAAGCTAAATCTTCTTTCAAATCTTTTAATCCAGCAGTTCCACCAGTTAAACTAATTATAATTTTTGCTCGAACTCTTGATGAAGAAATAAACTTTAAATCATCCTTCACTTCATCATAAATCTTTAATAAATTTTTAGAATCCATTGAAATTTCACCTTGCATTTTAAATAAAATACTTTTTTTATACGATTAAATCAATTTTCATAAAATTTAAACTATGAAATCTAATATTAATAAGTATAAATCATTAATAATTAATATATTATCTGAATTTAAGAAGTAGAAAATTAAAAAAAAATATAAAATAACGTTATATAATAACTGATTATTTAGGTTTGATAATCCATGATAGATGCGCATATACATGCAGATACCAGGCCCTATGAAGATTTTGAGACAATGGCTGTAGCTGGTGTTGAATCAGCCATAACCTGTGCCCATGACCCCCTAAAAATGAGCACTTCCGCGGTAGTTCTAGATCATATTCATCGTCTCATGAATAATGACGTTAAAAGAGCTGCAGAAAATGGTTTAAAACTTTACTTAGCGTTAGGTATCCATCCAAGAAGTATCACCTCTGATTTTGAAGTAATTCTAGATAAATTACCATCACTCTTAGAACATGAAGATGTAGTGGCTATTGGGGAGATAGGATTGGAAACCACATCATCCGCTGAAAAAGATGTTTTTAAAAGACAACTTCAACTAGCCCAGGAATTGGAGAAGAAAGTAATAGTACATACTCCTCGCCGTAATAAGAGAGAGGTTACACAAATAACCTCATCCATAATTCATGAAAACATAAATCCAGCCTTAGTACTTGTAGATCATGTTGATAACTCTATAATAGACTTGATGATAGGTTTTGAAGGCATGCTGGGCATTACTGTGCAACCACAAAAGATGAGTCCCCAGGATGCAGTTATTCTTCTTGATGAATATGGATTTGAGAAATTTCTGTTGGACAGTGATATGAGTTCTTCACCCTCAAACCCACTCTCTGTTCCAATTACTGTGCATCAAATGAAGCTGGCTGGATTTGAAGATGCTGACATTAAAAAAGTTTCCAAGAATAACGCATCAAATTTTTACGGAATTTAAATTTAAAAACAAGACTATCCATCCTTTTAACATAAAATTTTTTAGAATTTCAAATGCTCCTCAACTCTCGGAACATTAATTGCACCCAAATTACCTACACATTTTGAAGCCGTCAAATTTCCAAATTGGAGACATTCACCTATTTCTTTATTTTTAACAAAGGATGCTATAAATCCTGCTGCAAAGGCATCCCCTGCTCCAGTGGTGTCCAGGGACTTAACTTCTATGGGAGAGGAATGCAACACTCCTTCGGATGAGTAAAGATCTGCTCCACGTCCACCACAAGTCACCACTACCATAGGAACACCCATCTCTACCAGTATCCTGGCTCCTTTCTCTAAATTTTCTCCTGTTAAAAGTGAAACTTCTTTTTCATTTAAGAATATTATATTAGCTCTTTTAATAATTTTATATAACGAATCAAGTCCGTAAGATGAAAGCACAGTTCCAGGGTTCAGTGAGAGAAATTTAGCATATTTAGATGCTTCTTCAACCACTTCATGATACATGCCGGTGATGTGTAATATACTGGATGATTTAATATATTTTTTATCCTCTTTCTCTAATTTAAATTGAGCATTAGCTCCCATAGACGTGTAAATAGATCTTTCCCCTTGCTTATCAACAGCAATAAAGGCCATGCCTGTTGATTCATAGATTTTGAGAAGTCTCTCTGTTTGAACACCTTCTTTTTTGAACTTATCAGTTACAAAACCACCAAACTCATCATATCCTACCCTGGCAATTATCCCGACTTTTACATTCATCCGAGAAACACCAACAGCGAAGTTAGAGGCTGATCCACCTAAAGAAACTATCATCTTCTCTATATCCACTTCATCATCAGCCTTCGAAAACCTGGGAACTTTCATAATGAAGTCAATATTACAGGTGCCTAAGGCCGTTACTTCAACATTAAAAGTATCATTCACGGTTAAAACCTCTGAAAAATCTTTTTTATACTATTTAATATTATTTAAATTTTCGAATCAAGTATTTCTAAATTTGGGACGTAATAAAAAAAAAATTTGAGATTGACACTAAAAAGAAATTTTGAGATGATTAAAAAAATTTTTTTTTATATATTATTTATTCGGGTAGTATACCCACAAATTTCTTAAGCCGAATAAGTATACTTTGCTTATCTGGTTGGATTGGATTATAGGTTTCACCTAAAAGATCAGCTGCTAGTTGCATTATAGCATTACTGGTGGGTGATGAAGGGTTTAATTCTACCACAGACCTTCCCATCGCCATCGATCGATCCATCTCCCGGTCATAGGGAATGATACTAATAATTGGAACCTCTAATATAGCTTCTATTTCATTAGGGGAAAGCAGAAACTTATCATCATACCACATATTTAAAACGAAACCTAAAACATTAATATCTAATTCATTAAAGAGTATCCTCATTTTAAGAGCATCAGCAACTGAAGTCATAGTAGAATTAGTAATTATTAAAACTTCTGTACCTTCAGGAAGACCATCAAAAATGTTAGAGTTAATTCCTGCGGGTAAATCCATCAAAAAAACATCACCATAATCAGAGCCTTCATTAAGTATCCTATTCCAGGATATATAATTAGGATTAATATGTTTAAGAGTCTCAAAGTGGATGCCTGTGGGAATAACTCGTATATCATTTTCTATTTCATATACACAGTCTTCTATAGATTTATCTCTCACTAAAACATCATGTAAGGTAACTTCAGGATTTAAAAGCCCAGTTATAATATCTAAATTCGCCATTACTAAATCTAAATCTAACATAACAATTTTCTCACCAAAAAGGGACATAGCAACTCCTAAATTAAATGTTAGAGAAGTTCTACCAACTCCACCCTTTCCTGATGCAATCGCTACGAATCTAGACATTTTTTTTAACCAATTAAATTATTATTTTCATAGAAAAATGAACCTTGAATATTCTTAAATGAAATCAATTTTAAATCAAATTATCTACGACCTAAAAGACCTTGCACTAATTTAGCAATTACACCCTTCTTATCAGGTTCAATAGGTTGGTAACTTTCTCCAATTAAATCTGCAGCTAACTGCATAATAGCATTACTAGTAGGTGATTTAGGATTCCTAACAACTAATGGTTCTCCGAAGGCTGCTGCTCGACTCACCTCAGGATCATCAGGGATAACTGCAATCACGGGAACCTCCAGTATGGTTTCAATCTCATTTATGGTTAAAAATGTTTTATCATGCATCTCCCTATTTATTACCACTCCTGTAATCTCAACTCCTAATTTATTAGCTACGATTTTAGTTTTAAGTGCATCACTAATGGATGGAACTTCGGGAGTAGTGACTAGGATCATTTCTTGAGCAGCAGCTATAGCTGCTAAAGCATCTTTTTCCAAGCCTGCAGGTGCATCGATTAAAAGTATATCCACATTCTCTACTAATTTTAATAATGCATTCTCTAATCGGTCTAATTTAATTTTCCGAAGACCTTCCAAGGATATACCTGCAGGGACAACTTTCACACCACCTGGACCTTCGTATACGGCTTCCTCAATTTCTGCATCTCCAGAAAGTACATCATGCAGAGTCACAGACTTACCTTCCATTCCTAAAATTAGTTCTAAGTTAGCCATGGCCACATCGGCATCCAAGACTAAGGTTTCCTCTCCATAGGTGGATAAAGCTACTCCTAAATTAGCAGTTATGGTGGTTTTTCCCACTCCACCCTTTCCTGAAGCAACTGCTATTACTCTTGTCAAATAATATTCCTCCTAACTAAATCTCTACATTTATATCAAAGTTGTCAATAATTTCAGGATATTTTCTGAAACTCTTTTTTATTTCTATTTGCGCAATATTTATAATTTGTCGTCTTAAATTTTCAGTATCCCTTGATTCACCTATCATTCTTGAGAAAAATCCTTTAGACTCATATTCTATGATAATATTAATGTTTCCTGAGAGTTCATTTGTATTATCTAGGAATACTAGGACTTCAGTACCTCTAACTTTAGGTATACCTAATACTGTTTTCTTAATTTTATTCATAAGAGTTAGTTCTATTTTTTCCACATCATTATCATCTATAGATCCACCGTTATAAGAATATAAAATATTTTCTACATCGTTTTCATTTATTTCTTTAATTCCATATTTTTTTAATAGCCTTGACCTATCTATAGATTCTTCTTCAGACTCTGTTTTAATGGTGGATGTTTTTTCAATCTCTTCAATTGTCTCCGATTGAGTTTGAATTTTTTCTTCAGATTCAGATTCCTTAGAATATGTTGAATCATCTACTGAAATGGGTGGTTTCGTATTTGATGAATTAGATTTTTCTAATTTAACTTCAAGATCTGAATATTCAGTTTTAGACTCTTGCTCTAATTCATCTTCCTTAGAATATGTTGAATCATCGACAATAATGGATGTTTCTGTATCGGATAAATTAGATTGTTCTAATTTAACTTCAGAATCTGAAGATTCAATTTTAGAATCTTTTTCTGGAGTTAATTCAGATTCCTCTTCCTCAGATGTGGAAGTTTCAATTATTGTTTCAGAATTAGGTTTTTTGATGGATTTAGATTCATTTTTCGGATGTTCTGGAATGATTTGTGTATTTTCTATAATAGCTTCTTCAGTGATTTCAGATTCACTTTCTAGTGTTCTTTTTGAAGAATTATTTTCAGCATCACTACTGGGTTCTTCAATTTCTGTATCATCTGATTTTTTTAATTCACCTATGACATCGTAGACATCATAACCTGGTTCGATTAAATAAGGTTTGTTTACATCAATAAGATAATCAACTGGAGATTCTTTTAATTTAAAAACTTCAATAACAGTATCATTTTCTTGCATAGCAGATGCAATGCTTTTAACAGCTTCTAATTTGGAATATCTATCATATGAGGCGGCTACTTGTTTGCCATTTTTAAATAATATGTAACCTTCAAGAGAACCAGATGTAACTCTTATAAATCCATTATGCTTATCCTTTAACAGATCCTCTAAAAGATGACTAAAATTTAATTCATCAGCGTAAGAAACCATAGAAGGGCTGATGATTGGCATTTCCATTTTATTTTCCCCCTATTAAATTAAATAATTAAAAATAAGCTATTAATATTTATAATAATAATATAACCCATTTTTATTATTTAATCAATCATAATTGTATTTTATCATTTTCTTATAAGCTTGATTTCGGGAGGAGTAACAATTATAATATTTTTATCATTTTTACAGAGTAATATGGCTTCACCGCCAGTTTTATCTCTGAAGGCCTTGAGTTTTTCTCCTGCATTTGTGAAATCTTCAGGTTCATCTCTTTCAAAGTGACTCAAATCCATTATTATCGGAGTTTTCTCCTCCTCAATATGGCGTAGAGCATCAATGAAATCATCAAGATTCTTTATTTTCATCAAAATTATTTCATAGAAAGAGTGTTCAGGAACTATTATAGTTTCTTCTTCTTTTTTCGTGTGTTCATCTTCCAAGCCAAGATTTTTCTTTAGATAATCCATTATATCCTTCATTCTCAAAATCCCCTCATTATATGATCAAAAATTTATTTCATTCAATTACTCTTGAATGTGTGATACCAACATGATCAATAATTGTATTCAATAATCTTGATGCTCCCCTATTCATAATATCCACTGCAGGTAATGCATATTTCTCTTCGAAGTTCTTTAACTCACTCTTATTCTCAACATTCCTAAGATTAACAGAAATCCCAACCACTTTAGTGGGTTCAACAGCTTCTATAGCTTTAATTTCATATTCTATACCTCTAGGGTAGCGATAAGGATGATTAGGTCGATGGCATACTATTGTAGCATTAGGTTGAGCTCCAACCAATATAGCTGCTGAAAGACCTCTTGGATGAGGATTATTATCTTCAGTGAGGCTGGATTGTCCCTCTATAAATATAATATCAGGATTTTTATGTTCTTCCATATATTTTATTGTTCCCATAACCGCGGAAGCTACATCCATAACAGAAAGACTACCGGCTCTAAAATTTACATCAACAGGCCCTTCGAGTCCCAGTTCATCTGTAGAGATTACTACTGATTTTAAACCCATCTCCTGAGCAGTTTTTCCCAATATTCTAGTGGTTGTCCTTTTACCACATTCTTGAGATGTTCCACCTACAAAAACTACCGGACTTTTTGGTTTATACTTCAATTTGGGTAGTATTTCACTGCATTGGGATGGTCCTGTTCCAAATATCTTTTTAATAACATCTAAACGGGGACTGATCTCTTTTATAATAACATTTTTATCATCTGCAAACTTTGTCAGGGAGGGATTTAAAGTAAGTGGAAGAGATCTAAAGGAAGTAACCACATTTTTACCTTTGTCTATGGCCTGTACTGCATATTTAAGTGCTGATCCCTCAGCTCCAATGGGGAGCATTATTGCAACACTTCGAGCATCTGTTTCTCGGATAAGCTGATTAAGATCAGAATAAATTGTGTGATTACAGAATTTTAAACCATGTTTAGATTTATCATCATCGATAAAACCAATAGCCTCCACTCCTTCAAAATTGGCAAACTTTTCGCCTCCTCCTCCACAGCCAATTACAATGAAAGGGTTGAGATCGTGTAGGTCTTCCACCGAATTAACAAAATACAAAAAAATCACTCCTATTATTAGTGATATATCAATGGGATATTCATTATATATTTATTTAATAAATATCTAACCATGATATATACTATTGGTATAAACTATTTATTAAGGGTTAGAATGAAATTCTATTTGGAGGCCTAGTATGATAGATAGAGTACTTAAAGATTTAGGTAGGATTAATGGGGTTAACGGATCCCTAGTAGTAGGGAAAGATGGATTAATTATAGAAAGTGAAGTACCGTCAGATGTAGACTCTGAATTGGTAGCAGCCATGTCATCTGCAGTTTTTGGTACAGCTGAAAGATCTGCAGAGGAGATGAAACATGAACCATTGCAGCAAGTCATGATTGAGGGAAAAAAGGGTAAAACTCTCATGATTGATGCGGGTGAAGGTATACTGGTGGTTATAACAGATATAGAAATAAATCTAGGGTTAATACGGATCGAGATGAGGAGAAGTGCTGAAAGAGTGGTTGATTTTTTAACTTAACAGTCATCTTTTCCTTTTAAATAAAATTTAAGGTAGGATTTACATTGAGAAAACCATACGTAATCTTGATAGGCAGCGCTTCAGGCATTGGAAAATCAACTATAGCTTCTGAATTAGCTAAGGAACTGGGAATTACACATATAATCGAAACAGATTTTATAAGGGAAATAGTGAGAGGAATAATAGGCCCTGACTATGCTCCTGCACTTCATAAATCATCTTTCGACGCCTATATTACAATTAGAGATAAAGATCGCTTCGAGGGGAATACTGAAGGGTTAATAGACGCTGGATTCGAAGAACATGCTACTTTTGTTATTCCTGCTATTGAAAAGGTTATTAAAATAGCTGTTGAAGATTCTGAAGATGTGGTAATTGAAGGTGTTCATGTAGTACCTGGTTTAATAGACACCGAAAAATATAAAGAAGACGCTGATATCCATTTTTTTATTCTCACTGTGGATGAAGAAGTTCATAAGGAAAGATTCGTTAAAAGAGCCATGGCTATAAAGCGTGGGGGTATACATTTAGAATATTTCAAGGAGAACCGGATTATAAATGATTATTTAGTGAGGCAAGCAATTGCACATAAAATTCCAGTATTAAATAATTTAGATATTGATAATACTATTAAAAGAATGCTCAGTCTAATCAAAGAAATCTGTAAGACTTTGATTTTCAAGAATTCTGTAGATGAACTGGAAAAATTAATCAACATTGTCATAAAGAAATATGGAGGACGATTAGTTAATGTATCATACTTCCTACCAGGTTTTGGTGAACCATTAAAAAGGGATGTGAATGTCTATGATCCTGTTGAAGCAGAGCGTTTTATAGCTCATTTAAATGAAAATCCTAAAAGAAAAAAGGATCTGGAAAATCTTTACAGTCTCTCAGATAATGAACACAGCCATAAAATATGTGCACCGGATAAGGAAAGTTTGGATAATATGATAAAAGATTTGGATGAAGCAGGTTTTCTACTTAAAAATCATGCAAAATTGTTGAAAAGACTTAAATAAATTATAAAAATGTTATGGGTTGGTATTTTTTTAATAGTTTCATAATATTATGAAAATAGTATTTAATAATTTGGGAGATAGAAATTGAGTAAAATGATGGCTGACTGTCCTGTTTGTAATATTAAAGGTTACCTGGAAGTTAAAACTAAAACCGAGGAAATACCCTATTTTGGAGAGGTAATGGAGTCTACTGTTAAATGTCAAAAATGTGGATTTAAACATACAGACTCCATTTGCCTGGATATTAAGGAACCAGTTAAATACTCCTTGAATGTAAACAAAAATAAAATGAATGTTAGAGTAGTTAAATCACAATCAGCAACAATCACAATACCTGAATTAGGTCTTAAAGTAGAACCAGGCCCCCAATCTCAAACCTACATATCCAACGTTGAAGGCGTTCTTAAACGTTTTGAAAAAGCGGTTAAAACTGCCCTATCATGGGCTGAAGATGAAGAATCAAAGAAGAATGCGGTTAGAATACTTGAAGAAATAGATGAAGTCAAGAACGGAGAGAAATACGTCACTATAATAATTGAAGATCCATTCGGACACAGTTTAATAGAAGATGAAGATACTTTAAAGACTGGTTTAAGTGAAGATGAAATAAAGAATCTTGAAACAGGCTTTATAACTTTTGATAAATAAAAAAAAATTAAAACTTCGTATTAAGGAATTAAAGTTCATTAATTTATTTATTATAAAAATTTAAAATAAATTTTTTGAAAAATAATGAAGACGGGATTGAAAAAAATTTAGAAGTCATCTTCTTCTTCATCAACATCCTTTAATTTCAAACTTTTTTTAACATCCATACTTAATGCATCACAATCAGCCTTAATAGCATCTAAATGCAGTAATATACGCCTTTTTTCCTCGTTTATCCTCTCAATATTCTTGTATGGGTATATAGATTCTTTCAACATCTCGTATTCAATTGTGGTGTAAGGATAATCATTAAGTTGCTCACACACTCTCTCCAACACTTCTCCTAAAAATAAATTCATTTCTACTTTTACTCTTTCCCGAATTAATTTATCACGGGATAGATTCTTCTTCATCAACCGCACCACTTCAGCCTTAGCAAAGGGAAGTGATTCAACTTCTTCCAAATCCTCTAACTCTTCATCAGATTCTTCCAATTCTTCATCAGATTCTCCTCTGATTGATTCAATTTCTTCAGATTTTTTTGGGATTGATTCAATTTCTTCAGATTTCTCTTCTATTAATTCAACTTCTTCTTCTGATTTTTCTTCAACTTCTTCAGTTATTTCATCTGTAAATTCATCCATTAAATGAACCTCCATATTAATTATTTTCTTTAATAAAGGTATATTATGAGAGTATTTAAAATGTTCCTTTAAAATGAAATTACATGTAAGATTTTTAATAGTTACATCATTTTATACACTAATAATTAAAGCTAAAATTAAAATTCAATAATGAGAACTTTAATTAGTAATAATTATATCTCAGTATCTGTACCATTAAAATATACTACTTTATAAAAAAATATCAAATTATTTCAAGATTCATATCCAAAGCCTGGGCAGAATGTGTAATATAACCAGATGAAATAATATCAACCCCGGTTTCCGCATATTCAGCTATGTTACTCAAATTTATTCCACCTGAAACCTCAATTAAAACATCATCTCTAAATCCTTCCACTTCAAGAGCGGTTAAAACAAGTTTTATATCCTCAAAATCCATATTATCTAACATAATAATATCAACACCAGAATCAGCTGCAATAATAGCATCATCGAGGTTTTCAACTTCAACTTCAATTTTTTTAGTGAAACTCACATATTCTCTAGCTTTTTCCACCGCAACTTTAACATCACCAACCAAAGCAAGATGATTATCCTTTATAAGGACACAATCATCCAAACGATAACGATGAGTATCCCCACCACCTAACCGAATAGCATCCTTCTCGAAAAATTGTAATCCCGGGGTA
>Ga0182021_10000805_pt1 | contig 35038 bp, 36 predicted proteins | sample 612E3MmetaG_FD_120493 | JGI IMG/M metagenome (GOLD analysis project Ga0182021, IMG submission 120493) | Permafrost microbial communities from Stordalen Mire, Sweden - 612E3M metaG (Illumina Assembly) | ecosystem: Environmental > Terrestrial > Soil > Wetlands > Permafrost | place: Sweden...
ATAAACTTTTAAAAAAAAGTTAAGACAGCTTGTTATTTTCCCATCTTGTTGGACAGTACTGATAACAACATAGGGTGCTTAACTTCTGTGTTCGGAAAGGGAACAGGTGTTACCAACCTATTATGGCCGTCTCGAAATTATACCCTCTTTTTGATTTATAAACCTTTTTATAGCTTAGATTTCTTGATTTTTTATGCGGGGATGCCGGAGTGGTCAAACGGGCGAGATTAAGGCTCTCGTAGCTTTATGCTTACTTAGGTTCGAATCCTAATCCTCGCATACTCTTAATTATAACTTGTATTTTACGGTGAATAAAAACTTAAAAGAGTAAATTGCCCTCTAATTGTATGAGAATACTTGTAACAGGAGGAGCAGGCTTTATTGGGAGTCATCTTTGTAAATTTCTTTTAGATAAGGGAAATGAAGTAATTTGCTTAGATAATTTTTTTACTGGAAAAAGGAGGAATCTCCTTCCATTGCTGAAAAATCCTAACTTTTGTATTGTCCCGCATGATATTACAGACACTCAAACTAGAATAGATTCAAAAATAGTCGGAGGAGTAGATCAAATTTATAATCTTGCTTGCCCCGCTTCACCGGTTCATTATCAATTTGATCCTATTGAGACAATAAAAGCAAATACAATTGGAGTGATAAACGTTTTGGAGTTTGCAAAATTAAATGGGGCAAAAGTTCTTCAGGCTTCAACATCTGAAATTTACGGAGATCCCTTAGAGCATCCGCAAAAAGAAACTTACAGAGGAAATGTTAACACTTTAGGTCCAAGAGCATGTTATGATGAAGGTAAAAGAGTTGCAGAGACTCTTTTCTCAGATTATCACAGAGCATTTAATCTTCCAACAAGGATTGTCAGAATTTTTAATACATATGGAACGAATATGGATAAAGATGATGGAAGAGTGGTAAGCAATTTCATAATTCAGGCTATAAATAATGAGCCCATAACAATTTATGGAGATGGTTCTCAATCTAGGAGTTTTTGTTATATAGACGATTTAATCGAAGGATTATATAGAGTAATGAATCAGAATGTTTCTGTTGGCCCAATAAATTTAGGAAATCCTGGAGAATTTACAGTAAAATCTCTGGCTGAAATTATCTTAAAGAAGACTAATTCAAAATCAAAAATAGTCTATTTGAATTTGCCAGAAGATGATCCCAAGATAAGGAGACCTGATATAACTCTGGCAAAGAAGCTTTTGAAATGGGAACCAAAGATTCCCCTTGAAGCTGGGTTATCCAAGACAATAAATTACTTTAAAGCTATTAATTTATGTAGATAAATAAGATTTATAGGAGTTTTTTTAAACAATATTCTTTTGAGTATTCTATGCGCTCGTAGCTCAGCCTGGATAGAGCAGTGGCGTCCTAAGCCGAAGGTCGAAGGTTCAAATCCTTTCGAGCGCATTTAACCTAAATGGATTACAAAAATATTTAAGGTTGAAACCCTCTATTTTATCATGCCTTTCAAAGACCCTTCAAGGAAAAGAGAATATCGTAGAGAATGGTATCATAATAATAAGGCTTCAGAATTAATACATGTCAAGAGAAGGAAAGATTCTATAAAAAAATGGTTAGAGAATTATAAAAGTAATTTGGTATGTTCAAAGTGTGGGGAGAATCATCCAGCTACAATTGATTTTCATCATAAAAAGGGATATATGAAAGAGAGAGCAATCTCTCAATTAGTCTATGACGGATATTCAATAAATAAAATAAAAGAGGAGTTAAACAAATGTGAAATTTTATGTGCTAATTGCCATAGAAAACTACATTATAAAAACAAAAACCTTTAAAACCCGTATCAGATAGTTAATTTAACAATGCGCCGGTGGTTTAATGGTAGAATTACTGGCCTCCATAGATAACACATTTAAGGTAACCAGTTGATCCGGGTCCGATTCCCGGCTGGCGCATTATGTAAATGACCGCGTCGATTTACATCCGACGCAGTGGATATTCGTAATAAAGAATAAAACAAAATGGAAGAACAACAAAATATAGAAACAGGGAAGAAGAATTGGCATGACAAGCACTACAAAACCTTACTAATAATTCCTATCGTATTAATCATTTTTTCTTTTATATATCTTGGAATTTTTTATTCACAAAATCATGATTTTTTCCTTAAAGATATTTCACTTAAAGGCGGAACTTCTGTAACAATAAACGGACAGATAGATATTCCTTCTTTGGAAAGTGCATTAAATAAACAATTTGGGGAAGTAAACGTCAGGGAAGTTTCAGACTTAGTAACAGGAGAACAAATTGCGACGATTGTTGAAACGGCGGCGAGTGCAGAAGACATAAAAGCATTTCTGGAAAATTATTTAGGTTATAAATTGATTGAGGGCCAAAATAGCAGTTTTGAATCTACTGACCCATCTTTAGGAAAATCGTTCTATAATCAGCTTTTAATTGCAATGCTTGTCGCTTTTGTTTTTATGGCAATAGTTGTTTTCATACTCTTCAAAACGCCAGTTCCATCCGGTGCTGTAGTTTTATCTGCATTTGCAGATATACTCATGACTCTCGTGGTTGTGGATTTGTTAGGAATTAAAATGTCAAGTGCAGGAATAATTGCTCTTCTTATGCTTATAGGATATTCTGTAGATACAGATATTCTTCTTACAAATAGAGTTTTGAGAAGGCACGAAGATCTTTCATTAAATCAAAAGTTATTGAGTGCATTTAAAACAGGAGTGACAATGAGTCTAGTTTCTTTAATAGCAGTATTTGTTGCTCTTCTATTTATTAAATCATTCTCAGTTACGTTAACTCAAATATTTACTATTCTAGTAATAGGATTAATATTTGATATATTCAATACTTGGGTAACAAATGTTTCAATAATTAAATGGTATATAATCTCTAAGGAGAAAAAGGAGAGATCAGAATGAAAAAATTAAGTTTTAGAATATGGCTTTTTATTGTAATAGTCCTACTATCTCTTCTTTCAATTTTTGCATCTTCAAATGGTTTTACTCTTTTTCAAAGAGGAGTTTTAATAACGAGTGTTGAACAAAATTCAAGTGCATTTCAATACGGATTGAGGCAGGGACAGATAATAACAGCAATTGATGGAAAGGCAATAAATAACATTACTGACTATTCAAATTATATTCAGAGTAAATTTCCTTCTCTGAATCAAACAAAGATAATAATAAAAACAAAAGATTTGGAAGCAATTTTATACACAAATAACGCACCAAATATTACTGTTTCAAAAATCCCTAAAACTAATCTAAAGGCAGGGCTTGATTTGGCAGGAGGAGCAAGAGCGCTTGTAGATGCGCAAGGAAAGGATCTTTCTTCTTCCGAATTAAATGACTTGGTTGCTATAACAACAAATAGGTTTAATGTTTATGGACTTTCAGATATAAAAGTCAGCCCAATATCAGATTTATCTGGAAAGCGTTATATGCTTATAGAGATTGCAGGAGCAACTCCTACAGATTTGAGATCTATGATTGAAAATCAGGGTAAGTTTGAAGCAAAGATTGGAAATCAGACAGTTTTCGTTGGTGGAGACAAAGACGTTGCTTCTGTATGTAGAAATGATGCAACGTGTGCAAGAATAGAAACTTGCCAGCAGGATTCTTCAAGTCAGTACTTTTGTAGATTTACATTTACTATTTATTTAAGTGAAGATGCTGCTAAAAGACATGCTGATATAACTAATGCTATAAGTATAAACGTCACAAATCCCGAATATCTTTCACAGCCTTTGGATTTATATGTTGATGATTCTCTAGTTGAAAGTCTTCTTATAAGCAAAGATCTTAAGGGTCAGGTCACAACCCAGATTGCAGTTTCTGGTTCTGGAACAGGGGCAACTCAGGACGATGCATATAAAGCAGCAGAAGCAAATATGCACAAACTTCAGACAATACTTATAACAGGAAGTCTTCCATACAAATTACAGATTATTAAACTGGATACAATTTCTCCTCTTCTAGGACAGAACTTTGTAAAGTACATTCTAATTGCAGGAATTGCCGCTTTGCTTTCAGCATCTTTAATAATTTTTATAAGATATAGAAAATTAAAACAATCTCTTACAGTAATCTTGATAAGTTTAGCAGAGATAATTATTATACTCGGAGTTGCAGCTTTAATTGATTGGAATCTAGACTTGGCAAGTATTGCAGGAATTTTAGCATCAATTGGTACTGGTTTTGATGACCAAATTGTTATACTTGATGAATCATTGCACAAAACTGCCTACAGTATAAAGCAGAAGATTAAAATGGCATTTGCAATAATTATGGGAGCTTACTTCACAGTTCTCGTTTCTCTTCTTCCTCTTATGTGGGCAGGAGCAGGACTATTGAAAGGATTTGCAATAACTACAATAATAGGAATAAGCGTTGGAGTATTTATTACAAGACCTGCCTTCGGTGATATGATAAAGATGATGAGCGATTAATTAGAATTGTTTATTTTTTTAAATATTATTTATATATCCAATCTTGATTTGTCAGACTCTCTTAATCCATATGTTCTTAGCTGATTTAAATCTGATTCAACCATCATCTTTACAAGTTCTCTGAAAGATGTTCTTGATTGCCATCCAAGTTCTTTTCTTGCTTTTGTAGAATCTGCTAATAAGTATTCTACCTCTGCAGGTCTGTAGAATCTTGGACTTACCTTAACAACTATTTTTTCATTGAATTTCCCAACTTCTTCGACTCCCTTTCCTTCCCATACTATATCCATTCCAACAAGCCTAAATGCTTCTTCTATAAACTCCCTTACAGAATGGGTTTCCCCTGTTCCAACTACATAATCTTTAGGAGTATCTTGTTGTAACATAAGCCACATAGCTTCAACGTAGTCCCCTGCAAAGCCCCAATCTCTCTTTGAATCAAGACTTCCAACTTCAAAAAAATCCTGATATCCAAGTTTTATTTTTGCAACAGAATGACTTACTTTTCTTGTAATAAATTGTTTTCCTCTTCTTGGAGATTCATGATTAAATAAAATTCCACTACATGCAAAAACATGAAAACTTTCTCTGTAATTTTGAGTTATATAATGTCCGAATGCTTTTGAAGCTGCGTAAGGACTTCTTGGATAAAAAGGAGTTCTTTCAGTTTGAGGAATTTCCTGAACTTTTCCAAACATTTCAGATGTTGAAGCCTGATAAAATTTTATCTTGGGGTCTACAAGTCTTATAGAGTCAAGCATATTTATGACCCCAAGGGCGTCTATTTTAACAGTTGAAATTGGTTGAGTCCATGAATCAGGAACAAAGGACTGAGCAGCGAGATTGTATATCTCGTCTGGATGAATTTCATTTATTATTCTTATTATAGAACCCTGATCAGTAACATCCCCTTCTACTAATTTTATTTCTCTTCTCAAATCTCCAATTCTCTCAAAAACATCCATGCTAGTTCTTCTATGCATTCCATAAACCTCGTAACCTTTTCCAAGAAGAAATTCTGCAAGATAAGAGCCATCCTGACCCGTTATCCCTGTTATTAATGCTCTTTTCTTTTTAATATTTGTAAGAATTACTCTTTCATTCCTTATATTTTCTTTGAAAGTTTCTCCTACTCTTTCTTTCAGGTTATCTATCTTTGTTGAAAGTTCATACTCCATGAATTGTTTAAAATGACCTCCTTTAAAAAAATATGTGAGGGTTAGTATATACCCTCTTAAGCCTTGCCTAACAACTTTATATGTGAGGGAGTAATTACATTATATGTAATTTGTTTAATTTTGTTAAATAAGCTTTTTCCATTTGTCTCCAGTTTAATGTGCTTTTTTAGAGCATTTTTTTCTATTATTATCTTCATTTCCGGTTTGCATTCTCCAAGGAACCAGGCCATTTCAGTGAATGTGCTTCCAAAATTTCCTAATATTAATTTACATTTGGATAATAATATAAGCTCAATAAGAGCTTCTTCAACTGCACCCTCTTCTTCTCTGTATCTTGTTATTTTATTATAAGTAATCATTTTATTCCCATATATTGCCTTAAATTTTTTCTCTGTTTCTTTGTCTTCTGTTGCAAGGAAAAATTTAATATTTTTATCCTTTTGAATTATTCTGTTTATTTCTTCCATATATTTCTCATCTGCGGAGACAGCTCCAACATTATTCTTAATTGTTTTAAAATCCCCTTTTCTTATGTGAATTCCAACGACATTTTTGCTAAAGGTTTTTTTTGAAAAATTATTCACAATCTTAAGTATATCTTGTCTAATTTTTAATTTTTTTATATAATTCGAGATATCCTCCCGAAATGTTTTTGGGATTTTCTCAAATTTTAACTGTAAATTTTCCTTTGAGAATCCTATAAGTCTTGAAGAACTAATAAAAATAAATTTTTTCTTATTGTCAAACCCGTTTAAATTTTCTCTGTATATATCATAATTTCTTGATTTTATTATCTTCTCTAAATCTTTTCTTTGAATTTCTTTTATATAGTTTGCAAATAAATCAGAGAAATGGCAATTACAAGGGGGATTCTTTGGCCAGTATAAAATTAATTTTCTCCCTGTTTTTTCAGCAATTTTTATTGAAGATACAAGACAGTCTATTCTGCAGGACAATCCCCCCCCAAATGGGGAAACTGAAATCAAGTAATTTTCCATATTAATATTTCCTTAAGTCTTCTTTAAATAATTTGGTTTTTCCTATCTTTTACGCTCTTGTGGACATACCAATCCTCAAAATCTATAACTCCTTTTGCACCATATACCCTTGAAAAATTATGATGAGGTTCTCTTAAGAATCCATTCTTTGTGAGAAGACTAAATATATCTTCCATTTTTTTTATGTCTTCTTTTTTCCCAGAATGTGCATTATGCTCTATGGTGATTAATTTTACTTCATAATCCTTAAACGGGAAATTTTTTATAATTTCATATTCAGAGCCTTCTGTATCTATGCTAAGATAATCTATAACCTTTGGAGAATTATATTTTTTAAGGAGATCTTTTAATGTGATTGTTTTGACTTGTATAATCTTCCCATTTCTTTTATGAGCACCATCAAAATACTCTTTTATTCCACTTATCTCATCATCAACTTGAAATTCTACAAGTTTTCCACTTTTTGAATAAATGCACGAATTTTCTATTATACATTTCCTGTTCTTTCTTAGGTCTCTTATCTTATTAGCAGGTTCAACACAAATACCCTTCCATTCATATTTTTTTTCTAATATGTAAGTATTGCTTAAGTATAACCCATCAGCAGCCCCTATATCTAAAAAATATCCTCCTCTTTTGAAACGAGTTCTAATCAATACCCATTTATCTTGACCAATCTGGCTAGTAAACTTTTTTCTTTTTAATCTCGCTTTCTTTATATCTTTCCAAAGTTCTGATCTAATTAATTTTTTCTTTATGTTTTGAATCATTTTTTTAGTATTCTTCTAAATATATTTTTAATTAAAAGAGGATTCATGTATATTCTTTTAATTATACGTGGAATTATATAAGGAATCATCATCCATTGTTTTGAGAAACCTTTTAGAGTAATTATTCTATCCAAACAGACGTGATTCAAATATATCTCACCATACTCATAAAGTTCTTTTCTTGTATTTTCTAAAAGAAAAAATGGGCAAGATTCAGTTCCATCCCAATAGATATCATCAATAGCTCCTTTTTCTTTAACAATTTCGTAAACTTTTGTTCCAGGATACACTTTTAAATAATTTGCAAGATTTCCAACATAATCATATTTTATTTTTTGCAATTTTCTGAAAAATCTTGCGCTTTCAATAGCTGTTCTTTTATTTTCTCCTGGCAATCCTATTATATGAAACGGCTTCAAAGTAATCTTAGAATGTTTAAATTTGTTAAATGCTTCTTCTACTTCTTTTGGAGTTATACCTTTTCCTGTTTTTGCAAGAACTTCCTTAGAACCACTTTCAACACCCAAAAGAATTGATTTAAAATTTGCCTTTTCTAAATATGGAATCATTTCCATTGAAATTGGTTTTATTCTCCCACAACATGTAAATTGTATTTTTGTTTTCATTTTAATTATTCCTTTACATATTTCAATGACTCTTTTATTATCCAAGAAAAATGTATCATCAAATAGCCATATTTCTTTTAGCCAGGGAAATCCCTTTATTACCTCCTCTATTTCTTCTAGAACATTTTGTACAGATCTAAATCTTACCTTTCTTTGAGTAAGTGGATTTATACAGCAGAAAGAACATTTAAAGGGGCACCCCCTACTTGTTAAAAGACACGCTTTTGTCACATTCTTTGTAATAAATTGTTCATGTGCTGGGAAAGGAAGAGAATCGAGGTTTTCTATTAAGGGTCTTGTAGGGTTCATTATTGCTTTTCCTTTTTCGTAATAAAAAAGCCCCTTTATTTTTTTGTAATTAGGTTTTTTCTTTGGAAATTCATTTAATAATTCAATCAGTGTTTCTTCCCCCTCCCCTAAAACTATAAAGACAAAGGGGTATCTTTTTATTAAATTTCTGTATAAAAGAGTTGCATGAATTCCTCCAAGTATTATCTTCATTTTTGGAAACCTTAAGTGTACATTTTCTATGGCCTTACATGTACTTGTTCTATTTGATGTCAACATTTGAAATGCAACAACATCTGGAGATTCTTTCTCTATGGTCTCTAATATCTCTTCATGACACTCGTTTTCATAGTAGTAATTTAGATGGAGAATTTTTGGAATATATCCTTTACTCTTTAGGTAGGAGTAAAGATATGCTAATCCTATTGGATATGATTCCTTCTCAGTATAGCTTTTTCCATATTCTGGAGAAGTATCGTTTGGTTTCTCTTTACACATGACAGGATTCTTTTCAAAACTTGTTGATATAAGTAAAATTTTGTTTCCCATTGGCTTTAAGATAATTTTCTCCTTTTATATTCTTCTATAGTTTAAAGCAATAGTTATTTAAATAAAAAAATAGCAATTTATCTCATGGGAGACATTTTAGTTATTTTAATGGGAGCAATGGATATAATCGCAGGAATACTTATTGCAATTGCCTTTCATTTTAGCACATTATCAATTATATTTGGAGTTCTTATGCTTCTAAAAGGAATAATGAGTTTTAGCTTTTCTGATTAGTTTATTTTAAAAATACCAATTTCCATTTAACAATATGGTAAAGTCCATAAAAAATCAATCTCTTTCAAAAGTTGCTCTGGAAAATTCTTCATATAGTTTGATATTAAATTTAATTCTAAAGTTTGGGGGGCTTATTTTTACAGTTTTAATTGCAAGAATATTAATGCCAGAATTATTTGGAATTTATTCTCTAGCATTGTCTGTTGTTACAATTGTTATTACCTTCACTGATTTGGGACTTGATAATACATTTCTCAGATATTTCTCTGATGCACTCGGAAAAAGAAATAAGCCGCAGGCAAGAACCTACTTTAAATATCTGCTTAAAATAAAAACCTTGCTTATAGCTCTATTTATTATAATTATAGTATTCTCTGCTAAGTTTATATCTTACAGCATATATGATAAGCCATTATTATTTTTTGCACTTATATTTTCATGTTTATTTATTGTAATGGAATCTTTGACCAGCTTCTTTGGTGGAATTATAGTTGCTACAAAGAATATAAAGTCACTTCCAATTTTGGCTTTGCTAAACCAAATAATGAAGATTTTGCTTTCTCTTTTAGCAATATCCCTAGTTAAGTATGAATTTAAGGTTCCAGGCCTTTTCATAGCTTTTGCAATTTCAGGAGGAATTTATCTCCTCTTACTATTCTTAATAGCCTACAGGAAGGATAAGGATTCTCTTATTGGCCCCACAGTGGATATTGATAAGAAATCAGTAAATAATTATCTTAAGTTTATGGCAATTGCAAGCTTGTCCTTGACATTTTTTGGTTCAATAGATATACTAATGTTAGGAAAATTTGTTGCAGTAGAGTATCTTGGCTACTATAGAGCTGCTTTAAGTTTAATTATTACAATTGCCTCTTTATTTTCTCTTTCAAGTATATTCTTGCCAGTTTTTACTCAAATAAGCGGAAAAAGATTTAGCAGAGGATTTCACAAGACTCTGAGATATATATTGATTCTTTCTATACCTGCAACAGCAGGGATTATTTTTATTGCCAAATATGTAATTAAAGCAGTTTATGGAAATGAATACATTCTTGGAACAGCATCTATTTATTTTCTTTCTCTTTTAATAATTACAACTCCCTTGATTGGTTTGTATTCAATAATCTTCCAATCAAAAGAAAAACCAAAGATAGTAAGCAGTGCCGTATTAACCTCCTTGATTGTGAATGTAATTTTAAATGTGCTTGTAATATTTTTATTCAGGAGAAATCCATTATATATGATTGCAGGAGTAGGATTAGCAACTTCTCTAAGTAGGGTATTCTTATTAGGTTTGCTCGTCTACCGTGCAAAGAGAGAATTTAATTTTAAGGTTAGGGGAATTGGATTAAGAGCCCCAATATTTGCAACAATAATAATGTCTCTATTTTTAGTTTTATTTAATCATATTGTGGATATGAATATTTTCTTTGGAGCAATAGAGATAATCCTTGGAGTGGTTATATATTTTGTAGTTTTAATTTTAGTAAAGGGGATAAAGAAAGAAGATTTTGAATTGATTAAAAATGCATTTAAAAGAAAGCAAGTGTGAGAACTAAATTTATATAAATTGATGATTTTTGTAAAGGGAATGAAAAAGAAAACAATAAGGATAAATTTTAGGTATTTTTGGGGAGGATTTGACCCAGAAAATAACTTTCTTACTAATATTTTAAAAAAGGAATATAATGTAATAATAAGTGAAAATCCAGATTATATGTTCTATTCAGTCTATCCGGAGGTTCATACAAGAGATGTAAGCAAGATAGGCAAATTAATAAAAAGTATATCTCCAAGTCTCTATATCTCCTTGAGAAGGATATATCCAAAGATATTGCTCATATTAAATGGGCAAAAGGAAATTCCAGAAGTGGAAGGGAATTTTGTTAAGATATTTTATGGGGGAGAACATATAAAACCAGATATGAACAAATGTGATTGGGCATTTTCTTCTGAATTTGATGACACATTTAATCATCCCAAGCATATGAGGCTGCCCTGTTATGTAATAAACGATTTTAGCCTTGGTCAGAAAGCTATTCCCCCAGTAAAGAAGAAAATAAATTTCAATAATATAAAAAAAGAAAAGACAAAATTTTGTAATTTTATTTATTCTCAGGATTTCCCTCCAAGAAATAATTTTTTTAAGGAATTGAGCAAATATAAGAAAATTGACTCTCCTGGAAGATGCATGAATAATATGCCCCCAATTGGTTCTTATTCTGATTCTGGAAAATCAAGAAATTCAAAAAATTGGGTTTATGAAAAATTGAAATTTATAAAGCCATATAAATTTACAATTGGATTTGAGAATGCTTCTGTTTCTGGATGGACCACAGAGAAATTAACTCATCCAATGCTAGTTAATAGTATACCAATTTATTTTGGGCACAAGGATGTATCTAAGGAATTTAACACAAAAAGTTTCATAAATTATAGTGATTTTGGTAATATGAAAGACTTTATAGATTACATAATAAAAGTGGATAAAGACGATAGACTTTATGAAAAGATTCTCAGAGAGCCTTGGTTTAAGGATAATAAAATAAATATCTGGTTTAAAGGGGAAACTTACCTAAAGAGATTTAGAGAGATATTTGGTTAAATAGCTTTTTTCATAAATACTACGCAAATATTTTTAAACTATTCTTTAATTTAGATAAAATGACACAACTAGAGATTTCTACAAAGATTGGGTGTAAGAATATGTGTAGCTATTGTCCTCAAAAAAAGATACTTGCTTCCTATAAATCTAAAGAGTATATTATGAGTTTTAATACTTTTAAAAAGTGTATTAACAAGGTTCCAAATAAAATAAAGATTGTATTTGCTGGGATGGCAGAACCATTTCTTAATAAGGATTGCATGAAAATGATCATCTATGCCCACAAGCAAGGATTTCCTATAGAGATTTTTACAACTGGGGTAGGTATGACGGTTAAAGATGTAAAAGAGTTGGAGAAAATACCAGTAAAATATTTTGATTTTCATTTGCCGGATGATTCCGGAAGCACCCAAATCAAAGTTGACAGTGCTCTCCTTAAAGCCATTAAGGCAATAAGTGAATCCAAAATTAAAAATATTCATTATCAGGTTTTTGGGAAACTTCATCCAGAAGTTAAAAAAGTTTTAAATTTTGATGTGGAAGATCTTTCTAGACTCTTACAAAATCGTGCTGGAAATATTGAAGAGGGATTTGGATTTAAAACTAAAAGAATTAAGGGTAAAATAATATGTTTAAGTGCAGAAAAGAGATTTGATAACAGCGTTCTCCTTCCAAACGGAGATGTTTTTTTGTGTTGCATGGATTATGGATTGGAGCATAGGTTGGGTAATCTATTGGAATCTTCTTATGAATCCCTCTTTCAGACAGATTATTTTAAGAAACTGCAAAAAGCTTTAGATGATGATTCTAAAGATCTTTTGTGTAGGTATTGCTCTTATGCTAGAAGAACCGATTCTCTTAAGTATAAGATTAGAAAAAATTTAGATAAACTTGGTGTAACAAATAAAGTTTATGGTTTGACAAAGTACAAACCTATAAAGAAGGCTTATATTTACATAAAAGACAAAATCAAGTGATTTTTAAATTATTTTTTATTTAGAATTATTTATTCTGCTCATCTTAACCTGTTTTTCAATCCAAGGATAAGTTTCTTTCATTCCATCTTCAATAGAATAGTTGGATTTCCAACCTAAGGAAGTTAGTTTCTTATTGCTGAACCCTCTAAAATGAACTCCAACGGGCCCATCAACATGTTTTATTTTTATGTTTTTTCCCGCTATTTTTGCAATCAATTTAACAAAATCATCCACAGAGGTGTCCTCCATAGGACCCACATTTACTGAGCTTTCAATATCAGAATGCATAATCTTGTAAACTCCTTCCAATAAATCTTTAATATATACAAATACCCTTCTTGCTTTTCCATCTCCCCATACTTCTATTTCTCCAGAATTTCCCTTTACTTCAGCAATCTTTCTTGATATAGCTGCAGGAGCTTTTTCTCTTCCTCCTCTCCATGTACCCTCCGGACCATAACAATTTTGAAATCTTGCAACTCTGACTTTTGTTCCATACTTTCTTCCAAAAGCTTGGTAAAGTCTTTCTGAATATAATTTTTCCCATCCATATTCGTTGTCCGGATTTGCTGGGACTGCATCTTCTTCTTTTAACTCCTTCTCCCCTTTCTTCATATCTCTATAAATACAAACTGAAGAGGAGAAAAAGAACATAGGAACCTTGAACTCTTTTATTGCTGTATGAGCCATATTTAGATTTATTAGAGCACTATTATGCATTATATCGCACTCTGCATTATGTATAAATCCCATCCCCCCCATATCTGCAGCCAATTGATAGACTTCGTCAAATCCCACATTTTTTAATGAAAGAGCTTTTCTACAGTTATCTCTTCCCCTTAAATCTAGAATTAAAAATTCGTTAGCATTTGTCTTTGAAAATTGTGGATATTTAAGATCAACACCCCTTACCCAGTATCCTTTATTTCTTAAATATGTAACAAGATGGCTTCCAATAAACCCTCCCGCTCCGCAGACTAGCGCTTTTTTCATAAATCATTTCAGAATCTTCCTTTTTTAAAGATTTATGTTATTAAAAAAATTAAGAACTTAAGCTATTTAACAATTTATTCAATATTTTTCCAACATTTTTTCAATCCTTCCTGTTGACTTGCCAGAAAGCTTGTATATTGCAGAAAAAAGATTAAGAGTGTCTACAGGTTGAGGAACTTTTCCTTTAAATTTCTCCCATCTGCTCTGTTTGTTAAATTCTGCTTTTAATTTCATGGAATCTTCTGCAAGAGCCCTTATACTCTTATCGTCAGGTAAAACTAATGCAGGAATCTTGAAATGCCTATTTTCTATTTCAAATTCATTGTAACTTAATTCATGATTATTAACAATTGTTGCACCAGCATATGCTTCAACGTAAGGGAATATGGTTGCTCTCGCTCCTTCCTCCATTAAATCTAATGTGCTTTCAATTGTTGTTTCTAAGTCTTCTTGTTTTGAACTTGGTAGGAATAGCATTAAAGAAAACTGGGCTACAAGTCCGGCATCCATTGTATCCTGTAGAATCTTTTTTGCAATATCTCCATAATTTTGGCCACCAGTTTTCATTTTTCTAATATCTCTTGCCAATCTGTCTGAAAATGTTTCTGCACCATAAAAACCAATTTTAAAACCTGCCTTTCCCATTTCAACTAGTGTTTCTTTGTCTACATCATCAACTCTTCCCTGAAACATTAAATTATATTTTTTATCTAATCCCTTTGTTAATTCACAAAATTCTAATATTCTCTTTTTTCTGAGGAGAAGAAAGTTATCATCATTAAAGTAAAAAGCTTCTGTGTTAGGATGATTTTTGACAGCTTTCTTCATCATAGAAATTATTTCTTCTGGTTCCAAAAACAATACTCTTTGATTTCCTTCAATTGCTTCATTTAAAAAATTTGTAGATGTGCAATGGGTGCATCCGAGAGGGCAGTAATTTGATACCATTAATCTTATAGTCCTCAGCATTCCTTCATTTTTCATTGCATGAACATGTTCTTTATCATATTGATTTTCCATGAATTTCCAGTATTCACCATAGGGGATTTTGTCAAAATTGAGATTTAGAGAGATATCTCTAAACTCTTCTATCTCCATTCTCTTTAGATTTCCTGTAGGAATTATATTTTCATTTTCCAATAAATATAACCCCTTTATATTTCTAAAGTCTTCACCATCCTGAATCATCTGTTCTAAGATTGTTTCTCCAAATCCTCTAACCACAGCTTTTACTGGAGTTTTTTTTAGAATTTCTTCAGCGTTAAATGTTGCCCCTTGTCCACCTACTATTTGAAGCGAATTAGGAGACATATTGTGAGCTTTCCAAATTAGTTTTAAGTCCTCTTTTAAAGTTGGATGTAAAATGCTGTGTCCTATTATATCATACTGTTTGTTTTTTATTTTATTCAATGTTTCCTCATAATTAAGTGTTGGATCAACAACATCTACATTTGCAAGAGCTTTTTTCTCCAAATGAGAAGCAATTCTGTATATCCCTAATGGAGGTGAAAGATATTGTCCAGTTCTTATTCCCTCTGGATTATACGGTCCAATTAGGAGTATCTCTTTTGTCTTTTTTTGCATTGGTTTGTCAAGAATAAACTTGTTTTAAAGTTTATCGTTATTTAGAATATATATAGAATATTTTTTAAACACGATTATATCTTTATAATTATGAGAAACAAAAAAGATATTCCTAAGATTTCAGTGGTAATCCCAATTTATAATTCAGGGAGATTTTTGGAAGAAAGTTTGAATTCCATTTTAAATCAGTCCTTTGAAGATTTTGAAATAATTATTGTGGATAATGGTTCCACGGATGATTCTAGAGTCCTAGAGAATAAATATAAAAAAAAGGATAAGAGAATTCGCATAATAAAACTTGTAAAACCGAATGTTCAAATAGCAATGAATGAAGGATTCAGAGTCGCAAGAGGGCAGTATATTGCAAGAATGGATGCAGATGACATCTCTTTTAAGGATAGGTTTAGGATTCAAGTAGATTATTTAGACAAACATCCAGATATATACCTAATTGGAGGTTCTGCAGTGGTTATAGATGAAGAAGGCAATCGTTTAGGGATTCTTCCAAAATACGACAATTCAATAAGAATTGCAAGAAAGTTAAGAAAATCAAATTGTCTAATTCATCCCTCAATCATGTTTAGGAATACTAAGGAATTTTTTTTTAGAGAGAAATTTAAGACATCAGAAGATTATGAGCTCTACCTCAGAATGTTAACCTCAAATAAGAAGATAACAAATATACCATATTTTTTAATAAAATATAGAGTTAGTAGGAAGTCTTTTGTCTCTACAATGCCAAATCAAGAATTTTATTTTAAAAAGGCTAGGGAATTTTATTATCAAAGAATAGAATCAGGAAAAGATGATTATGAGAATTTGTCTCCTCCAAAACAAGACTCTTTTCCAAAAAACTATGAACGTGATTCACTTAATCTGTTAATCTTTATTGAGCTGTCCGATGGACAAAGCAAAAAAGTAAGAGCAAATATAAATATTTATTTTAAGAAATATGGTATGAATAAGAGGTTGATTTTATATTATATTCTAAGTTTATTACCAAGCAAATTAATAACTATTTTAAGAAGAATATTCTAAGTTTACTTTTTTTCACACAGTACTTCTATCTGATCTCCAGTTTTAAGAGAATTTACTATCCAAGTTAAAGGAAGAAAGATTATATTGAATAGCTTCTCCATTGTTCTGCTCTTAATATTTAAAAGATACATGAGTGAGACAGAAAATTGGCTTGGTCTTGAATTATAACGAATATTTTTTACCTTAAATCCATTTTTATTAAGTATGAAACTTAAATTTTTTTCAGAATAGTTAATAACATGTCTGGGAATATCAAATTGATACCAATTTTTACCATATATTATTTTTGCAAGAGAATTTGTATTTGGAACTCCTATAATGAGAGTACCATTTTTCTTAAGAATTTTCTTTATTTCTAGAAGCGTTTCATTAGGATTAATTAAATGTTCTAGAACATGGTTAATTGTTATTAAATCAAAATATTCTTTTTTGTATTTGGCACTCTTTAAATCTCCTTTTTTTATATTAAGATTATATTTCTTATCCCCTTCTTCATCAAATTTTCCTGGTTCAATTCCATAGACATCCATTCCAAATTGTTTCATCTCATATAGAAATTGTCCAGAACCAGATCCTATATCTAACAGTTTTATTCCTTTTTTTACAAGTGTGCCTCTAGCAATAAACTTAATTGGTGAGAAAAAAATATTGTCAATTATATTTTTCCCCTCTGAGAAATATATCCTAAATAATTTTAATTTAATTCTTGTTTTCATGGAATTATCATTCGTTTTTATCTTATCCAGGGAGTAATATTCTCTTTTAGGGTAGAATTTTTCAGATTCTTTTGCAGAAGGCTGTGGATTTAGAAATATCCCCCTGCAATTTGAGCATTCATAAAGAGAGAATTCTCCCGGAATTCCAAGATTTTTGTCTTTTTGCTTTAGAAGGAGTTTAATGTCCTTATTCAGGCATATAGGACATTCTTTTAGGTTTTTCATTTTAAAATATCAAAATATCTTTTTCCCCATTTCTCAAGAGAAAATTCTTTTATTGTTCTAATTGAATTTTTTACTATATTTTCCATATTTTTTTTATCCTTTAGAGTATTAATTATCTTCCTAGCATCATTTTCATCAAATTTTGAAATTATTAATCCGTTTTTATTATCCTCAATTATCTCTTGTTCTGAATCTTTTGAACAGACAAGAAGACATCCTGAAGCCATAGCTTCCGATGTTACCAATGTGGGGGCTCCTCCGTCGTATCTTGAAAGACAGAAGAATATATCTGAGGAAGAATAATACAAACCCATTTTATCTCTGGGAACATTTTCTAAGAATATAAGAAATTCTTTGTTTTTTATTATTTTTCCTACTTTTTTATAATCCGCTCCGATTACTATCAGTCTGTAATTTTTGTTTTCTCTGTAGATTTCTTCTGAGAGTTTTATCGCCCTGTCTAATCCCTTTATCCAATAACCCCCTTTTCCAACGTATAATCCATATAATTTATCTTTTTCCAAATTAATTTCTTTCCTAATTGCAGATTTATTTCTTGGCTTAAAATCTCCTATATCAACACCGGTTCTAACAACATATATCTCTTTTCTCTTTTCGTACACTTCTTCAATTTGCTTTTTTACCTTCTCAGATACGCATATTATCTTATCTGCTTTTTTGATTGGAGGTTTTTCAATTACATAACTATACAAAAGAAGAGGAGAAAATAATATTTTTTTTAGTATGCCATATCTCTTTAGGTGTATTTTATAATAAGGATATGTAACCCCATGATAAGTATTTATAAGAGTCTGGTTTTTTCTTTTTTTGTAATTTTTCATCCAATGTCCCCATATTGCATGAGAATTAATTATATTAAAGTAATTTTTATTAAGAAATCCATTTAATTTGTGATTAAACAAAATGTCGTCGACAAATGGAAGTTTTCCAACCTTTAACCCAACGTAATTTACTTTTTCTTTTGTGTAAGTTTCATTTTTATTAGATTTGTAAACCCATGTAATATCCATGTTTGAATTCCTTGATTTAATATACTTTATTAGGTTTTTTTGATATAAACTCACTCCTCCTAAAAAGTTTGGATTTACACCATTAACAAAACATATTTTAGTCTTTTCCATGTATAAAAGGAATGCTCCAGATTTAAATAAGTTGCTTTAGAGCTTATTAATCAACCATCCACCATATGGATTTTTTATTGCAGCCAGAACAGAGAGGAACTTTTCCAAATTCTCCATTTTTATGTGCTTCTCTTATTTTCCTTAGTTTTTCCCCTTTCCATATCTCTTCTATTGTTTGTTTCTTTAAATTTCCAAGGACAGTTGAATGATTCCAGTCATCACAGCAAAGAACAACGTCTCCATTGTAATCCACAACCATCTTTTGCCATATGTTTGCACATGGTTTTCTCTTCATTTTTTTATTAAAGTGAAAGCTTTCTTTTGTTCCTTCTTTTTGTATGTCGTTTGCCCAGTTTCTCATATTTATTATGTTTATACCATCTACTTTTCCTTTCCATTCCCTGTAAAACTGCTTTATTTCTCTCTTATTTTCCTCCAATTCCACAAGAACAAGATTTATGCTGGGATTCGCTTTTTGCATTCTCTTTCTTGTTTCAATTAAATTTAGAATGTTTTTCTTAACTATGTCAAATTTAAGATTTTTTCTTATCTTTTCATAAGTTTCTTTAGAATATCCATCGAAACTTATAGTTATTCCATCCAAGCCAGCATTAACAATGTTTTTTGCCAATTCTTCACACAACAAAGAGGCATTTGAATAAAATGCAACAGTCATTCCTTTTTCTTTTGCATATCTTATTTTTTCTATTATTTTTTTATCAAGAAAAGGTTCACCAAAGAATGAAAGGGTAACTATTTTTATGTTAAGTTTATTGCAATTGTCTATAATTTTCTTATAAAGCCTCATATCCATTGTTCCCATTTTTTTAAGTTTTGAATGGGGGCACATTATGCACGCAGCATTACAAAGATTTGTTGTTCCAATGTCAACTCCCCAAGGGTATTTTTTATCGTATTTCTCTATGGACTTTCTTATCTTTTTCTCATACATACTGTCATATATTTTGTTATTTACAATTAGTGGGGTTGACAGTATCTTTCTTCCTATACTATATCCTATTCTGTTTCCTCTTATTTTATTAAGTATTTTTGAGCCCATTTTATATTTATTTTAATTTATTTCTGTATATTTTTGGAAAAAATGCAATGAACCATAGCCACAAATTCCTCATGAATTTTTTTCTCAAGGCAAATTTGCTCAGCTTTAAATCATCTGTATCTTTTTTCTTTCTAAAAATTGCAACCAATGGAAGGTATAAGAAAATTCTTAAAAATTTGTTATATCCTTTAAGATGCTTTTTTGAGAATATTATATCATTCTTAAACCTTACCAACAATCTTTTACTGTCTTCCTGAGAGTCTATGCTTTTTCCTTTTTTATGAATTATTCTTACATAAGGTACGCTTACAATCTTCCATCCTTTCTTCTTTGCTCTTAAGCAATAATCCGTATCTTCAAGGAGATAAGGGCTGAATATTTCATCGAGTAATCCAATTCTCTTAATTACCTCTTTTTTTATAACCATAAAAGCCCCCATAACTAAATCCACTTCAAATATGTCTTTTATGTCTGTTTTGAGTTCCAATTCTATTTTCCATTTCTTTATATATCCCCCAATGTTTTGTAAACTCCTGTCAGGATAAAGTATTTTACATCCCAGAATCCCAATCTTTTTATCCTTCTCTCCGACTTCAACAATTTTCCTTAACCAGCTTTTCTCTATAATCTCTATATCATCGTTAAGCAAAATAAAATACTCTGGATTGTATTCTTTTATTGCCTTTTTTATTCCAACATTATTTGCTCCAGAAAAACCTTTGTTTTCTTTGTTAATTGTAACATTTACCCACTTGTATTTTTTATTTATTTCTTTCCCAATTTCCCCCTTTCCAGAATCGTCCACAAAGAAAACTTTGTAATTGTCATAATCTGTCTTCTTCTTAACAGATTCAAGACTCTCCTCAAGAAGTTTCTTCTGATTGTAAGTGCATATTATTATTGCTACTTTTGGTGATTTCATTTTGGTTTACTTTTATTTATAGCATATAAAATTCCCTGTTTTTTATCTGGCTCTTTGAGAAAAACTTTAAATCCAGAGTTCTCTAAAAATATTTTCATGTATATATGATTCATTTTCTTATTATCCATATCTTCGTATTCCATACTTATTCTCTTTATTTTATTTATATAATTTTTAGATGTGGAATAAATTATATCATATTCAGCACCTTCACAATCTATCTTAAGAAAATCTATACCATTTTTGTAAAGCTTATTGTCCTTTATTATCTTGTTAAGTGTAGTTATGTTTACTACTGGATTATCTTTGCTTTTATTTTTAGAATATAAGGAATGCATACCAGAAGATACATCTGAGAGAAATAGACTTTGTTTTCCTACTTTTTTAGCTACAGCTTCATTAAATATATGAACATTTTTTAAATTATTTAATTTTATATCCCTCTCAAGTCTTGCATAATGTTCTTTAAATGGTTCAAAAGAATAAACATTTCCATTTTTTGCCTTCTTTGCAGCATATATACTGAATATGCCCATATTTGCTCCAATGTCAATTATAGTATCTTTATCCCCTATTTCAAATCCTCTTGGGTTGTAGTTCTTTTTTATAACTATTTCCCATACAGTTGCAAATCCTGAGGTATCATATTTGCTGCTTGGAGTGTAAATACTTATCCATGGTTCTTTTTTTAGTTTGAATGTAATTTCTTTTGATTTAATTAATCCAAAATAATTTAGGAAGAGAATAGGCCAGTTAGAAGTAGAAGTGCATATATCCAGTGCTAATCTTGTTTTTCCAACTAACAAACTGAATTTCATCCGAACCAATATCCCAATTTGTAGGGAATTCCCCTTAAAATTCTTAGTATAAAACTTTTTATGCTCCATTTTAAGTGTTTAAATCTGAATGCCCTAAAACTATCTTTTTTTGTTATAAGTTCTCTGTAAAGTCCAGTTTTGTAAAAGTCTTTAGTTGTTTTTCCCCACCTCCATTGTTTTTTGAAGAGAGCAATTAAACTGTCTGGCTCCATGTGCTCTACTGCATTTTCAACCATTCCATTTTTCCTTGTTATGCCCTTAAATTCATGCCATGTTATTATGTGGTCCTGGGCTGCACATATATTTATGTATTTTTTCGGTATCTTTTTATGAGCTTTTATAAGAAGATTTCTTTTGAAGAATCTAGGAAGAACAATATCTTCATCTGGTTCCCAATATGTCTGAACTAACATTCTGTCTGCATCATATAAGGAAGGCAGCCATTTTTTTCTATTGTATGCTCTTTCCCAAAACCATAGACTGTCATAATCTTTAATCTTTTCAACAGCTCTTGCAATAACTGTTTTTTCAAGCATCTGGTCTGAATCAAGCAATAAAACATATTTACCCTTGCTTGCTTCTGTACCCATAATTCTTGCTTCAAGAAGTTTACCCTTACACATAACAATTCTTGCTCCGAATTTTTTGGCAATTTCAAGCGTTCTATCTTTGCTGTAGCTGTCTATTATTATTATCTCTATATTTTTATAAGTTTGATTCTTTACTGCATTAAGGCACTGTTCCAGCGTACTTTCAGAATTATATGTTGGTACAGTTATGGATACTAATTCTTTCATTGTTTTAATACTTCGTTAAGGTTGTTTATAAAATTTTGTGTACTTATTTCATTTATGTATATTTTTTTTGGTTTTATATTAGATTTAAGAAATATCTCCAGAGTCTTATTTATCTCTTTTATCATTTTATCTTCTGAAAATAATTCTTTTATCCTGTAATATTGCGGAATTTTTTCAATTAATCTGGTGTATCCTCCCTTATCCACAGCGATTAATGGTTTTCCAAGAGCAAGTGCTTCGAAAGGGACAATTCCAAAATCTTCCATAAAAGGGACAAAAATCACTGCCTTGCATTCCCTGTACAGTTTTTGGAGTGCATCATCGCTTAAGCCTGTTTTTATTTCTATATTTTTTGTCTTCCTAGATAATACTTTTATTTTTTCATAATACTTCTTGTTTTCAAGACTCCCTGCAATAATGAGTTTTTCATTTGGATGTTTTCTAACAAACACATCCCATGATTTTATTAATAAATCCTGCCTTTTTGGATTGTTAATTCTTGAAGGATATAGGAAATAATCTCCTATTTTTGTTTTTATATTTTTAAAATTTTTTATATCTGAAGGAGGATATATCACTCTTACTTCTTTTTTACCTATTAAACCTCTTTTTCTGGCTCTTTCCATGCTTAATTCTGAATTAAATATTGGAAAATCTATTCTCTTCCATGAAATTCTTTCAAGAGCTTTGTATATTCTAACGGCAATCAAATATATTGCTTTTGAAAAAAAATTCTTATATTTATTTTCTAATTCCCAGTCTATAATCTCTTTAGTTGCTGCTCTTAATGGAGTATGAATATATGCATATGTTTTTCCTGGCTTGTAATTTCTGAAATTTATAAATTCCCCCATCCCAGAAGTTGATATTAAGAATAAATCATATTCTTTCAAATTAATTTTTGAGAATATGGAGTTTATAAGAAAAAACCCTCGAGATATATCTCCGTGCGAGAGTTTTCTTAAAAGTTTTAGGCCAATTATTTTTATTTTAAAATTTTTGAATTCTTCAAAAGTATTTTCTTTATCATAAACCCATGTGTATAAATCAGCATTTTTATTGTTTTTTAGAATTTCCAGTACAACTTTCTCTGCCCCTCCTCTACTTTTTATCCAAGGGTGGAAAATTGCGATTTTCTTTATCATTTTACAAAAGTTAGGTTGTCCAATCCTGCATATGTTCCTGAAGGCATTAGAAATTCTGGTCTTGCAATTATATTTGCAGGAGGAGTTATCTTCCAAATCTTTAGTGGGCCTCTAACTCCATTAAAGTAAAAGAATTCATTCAATTTCTTTCCAGAATACATTTCAATATAAGTTCCCAAAGGATCAGGTTCAGAATGAGCCAGTGTAACTCCTTTGTATTCTTTTGAAGGATCATTCATCAAATACAATTGTGCCATAAGGCTATCAACAACCTTTGGTGAAAGGTACATCAAAGCACCCATTTCGTCCAACTGTATTCCCGTGTTAACCTGAGTAATCTGAGGCATTACATATATTGCAGAATTAGTTCCATTCTTGAAATCATACAATGTTCCGTTGTAATAAATATATCTAACTGGAAGGTTTATTTGATTTCCATTGTAAACGTATGCTGCTATAGGTTGTAGGAATTTGCCATTTTCTGACTGAAGTATTATTCCTCCCAATCCTGCATTTTGCATTGGTATAAACACATCTGGTTTTCCTGCCTGCTTGTATATTATATCTTCATCCAATCCGAATCCCCCATTGTATATTCTTATTGTTCCGTTTTTAGTCTCCTGAGTTTGACTTGGATTAGAAACCATAGAAGGAATGAAAGAGTATCTGTCTGTTCCGCTGTTATCGCTTCCAATGCTGCTGAAAGCAGAATATTTGCCTATATCAGTAGGGTCTATTAATAAATAAGAAACATTTTGTGACTTCATAAAGCTCAATGCAGTGTTTGGATCTGGTGTTGTTAATAAATATCTTCCTGTTAAATGGTCCCAATATCCATCTCCATGTCCACCGTCTGTAACAGTTGGTCTTTCTCCAATGTACTGAACCCAATAACCGTAATCCCACCAGTGAACAAATATATCTCCAGGTTGAGTGTTATTCCTTACCCATCCCATAGAGTATTGCCATTGAAGATTTGCTGAAGAGCCAATCTGTGCTGCCTGAGCTTTAATAGTTTTAATATAAGTAAGAGAAGAGAATATGAGAAGTATAACAATTGCTAACACAGCAAGATAAAGTATCATCTTTATAATTTCCTCCTTGCTTTCTCTTCCATATTCATATATTTTTATTAATGCATAAGCAGATACAAAACATACAACTGGAGTAAGTATGAAGAGCAATCTTATTGCACTTATTCCTGAAAGAGCCATGAAGAAAGTGAAGAGAAGAATTATTATGTTTGAGCTTTTAGCCTCAATTTTATCTTTGAAGTACATCCATATAAAAGCACAGACAAAAACAACTATACTTCCCATGTAGAATAATTTGCTTATGAAAGAATCTCCATTAAGTATTACAGCACCAGTTGAGTACCTGTGGAATATTATTCCCAATATCATTAATACCCATAAAAATGAGAATAAAATCTTATTGCTCTTTTTTCCAATTCCTCTTGAGAAATCAATTCCAACTACAAGAGTTCCAACAAAAAACAACCAGAATACAACTTTCCCAATTTGATTTATTATATCTAAAGTATAAGGAAGAGCATTTTCTGCGACCGTGCTTCCTGTTCTTCCTCCTCCAAAAGGACGGAGTATGCTTGATACAATATTAGATAATGAAAAGCCAAAGTTCTGTTGGAGTATTAAACTTATTATAACAAAGAATATTATTGTTAAAATTAAACTAACAATTATTCTGTATTTTCCTATTTCATCTATTTTTTTATTTTTTATATGCATAAGTATATAATCCACGACTAAAAATATGAATATCACTGGTAGTACAAGTCCCTTGAGACTAAACATCAATCCAAGAATAGCTTTAGTTGGATAGGAAAATATAAATCCCAAAGCCATGAATGAGATTACCCAAAATGCATAAAACAACAAGTATTCTTTAAAATTACTTTTTCCTTCCTCATTTTTGCCTTTATTTGTTATCCAGAGTAGGAATATTGTTATAGGAATTATTAACAAAGTAAACGTTGCAACTCCGCTCCAGGCAGCTATATTAAATATTGTAAAAAATCCAGTTATAATTCCGAGCAATATTGCTCCTTTCCAATTTGATTTTTTCTTTTCAATTATTTCAATTGATATTGCAAAAGCGAGTAAAGCGAGATAAAATGCAAACATCCCAATTGGTTCGTGATCAGAAACTCCTCCCATTGTTCTAAATAAATAGGCAGGGATTATTGCAAGTAAGAAGCTTGATAATAATGCAGTAATTTTTGACTTTGTAAGTTTAAGTATTAAAAAGAAAAATATAATCATTCCCAAGGCAAAAAATATAACAGGATATATAACATCAACATATCTCAGTGTCATTTTATCTGAAAAATTGCTCAATGTTTTATGCAGAAATACAAGTAAATGTGGCATGAGTTCATCACTAAAAGGAAGTTTGAGAGTAGGATATCTCATTAAGTCATATGTAGGGTATGTTCCATTCACATCTAGAATAGTAGCTAACCTCAGCCAATAGAATGCATCCAAATCTGCCGTAAGATATTCACCCGTTGTTGCATCTTTCAATGTGGAAATATTACTCGATCTTATATGAGAAGTAAATCCTATTATTAATGCTAGAAGAATTATTGTTACTATAATTAAAATTTTCTTTTGATTTAAAAAATCAAAAACTTTCTTTGACTTCCCTTTTACATCATTGAAATTCATCAAAATTTAAAAGAAACACCGTTTAAAAACCTTAGTTTATCATAAAATAAATATAACAAATCCCAAAATAATCACTACAAGTTGGAAACCATTTATAAGGTAAACAACATCATTCTCATATACTTTCTTGCTTGGTTTTATCTTCTTTAACAAAAATATTGCGAGATGTTCAAGCCCGTAAATTTTATCATATGGCATCTCAAGAGTCCCATCCCTATTTGGTTTGCCAAAACTTTGCTTTTTTAATTTTCCTCTTAATTTTAGAACCATCTCAATGAAATATGGTATGAAAAAGAAAAGTGCTATCTTTTCTGAATCTCCCAGTATTGCAATTACTGCAATAGAAGCACCGATGGTATAGGTTAAGACATCTCCAGGAAATATTTTTGCAGGATTAACATTAAAAATATAAAATGCAATAAGAGAAGCAACAATGCATAAAGCAACAACGCTCAGCCAGCTATTTCCAGTAACATAAGTAGCTATTGCAAGAGCAGATAGCATAATTATGCCTTGGCTTGTTTCCAATCCATTAAATCCCGCTAAGAAATTAAAAACTGTCGTTGCTCCCAAAATTCCAAGAGGGATAATTAAAAGAGGATAAATAATTCCAAAATGAATTCCCAGCACTGTAGACTGTCCGGCATTTATAACCACTAAAGGTATTGCTGATACAAAAATAAGAATTAATCTTGAACGTTTTGAAAGTCCTCCCTTTTTCCATCCAAATAAATCATCTATGAGTCCTATTCCAGAAACAAGCAACAATGTGCTTATCATGGCGAATATCTTAATAGATATAGTTGAACCTGTAGCAGATTTAAAATAAAAAGTTTGAAGAGCAATGTATAAAAATATTCCAATCATGGCACCCATAACTACAGTTATTCCTCCTGAACCTGCAACGTTTTTCTCTCTTTTTGGCTTATTCATATCCTCCCATACGAGTCCTATCTGTTTTGCCTTTCTTATCCAAAACGGAACAATAAGATATGTACAAAAAAAGCTTATGAAAATAGTCATCAATATTAACGGTTCCATTGAGAATAAAGTAACTTCCTGCTTTTAAATTTTACTTGAATATGGCAGGTGTAACATATACTTCAAGAATTGCCGCAACTATAAGTATCAGAAGAGCTATGAATATAAGTATTATTACATTTTCAACAATCTTAAGGAATTTTTCATCTCTGAAACCATGTCTTATTAATCCAACCCCAAATATTCCTCCTGCAAGGGCAGTTATGAAATATGCAGTAATTTCAGGAAGCCCATGTATAGCATATCTTGCAATTCCAAGAGGGATATCTGTTATTCTGTATTTTGCAAATATTCCTATTGCAGCAGAAATAACACTGGCGTTCCATACTAAAACAAATATAGCTCCCGCCCCAAATATGAGAGAAAATATTAATGTAAATATCATTACATAAACATTATTTTCTATTATAGATAAGAATCTTAATCCATTTATTGAATTTCCAGTCATATTAAAAGATCCTGAAGAGTATTTAGCAATGCATGCACCAACATCTCCTGGGCTGTTTATCTGGCAGTAAGTTTGAACCTGAAAATTTAGAAGGTTTGAATCTTGAAGCACAATATTCCAAAAAGAAAATGCAACTACAAATCCAAAGAAAAGCCACATAAAAGCGTATATAGCGTCCTTATGTGTTTTCCATACGCTGAAAACTCCTTCTATTTCTTCATCATCTCTCTCTTCCTTTTTTATTATAAAATACATAAAGGGAAAACTAAACATTATACAAAATAGAACGACGAGCATACCTGAAGCCTGTGATAAATTGCTGTCTCCTGAAAAAAACCAGTGAACGAGAAGAAGTGATAATGAAGCATAAATTAAGCCAATGAAAAACATTTTCCAGGGGCCTTTTTCTCCTCTTTTTGGATTAATAAGGGTTTCAAGCATATTTATACAAAACTAATATTGCTTTTAAATATTACCGAAATTATTATATTTATCTGTAACAGTTAAGTTATTATTAATCTATTTTAGTAATGTATTTGCCAAGCAGGATTTTACTGAGATAATTAATTTATTCTAATTAATATCAACATTTTTATAATCCTATTTCTTGATTAATTTATGGATGAAAAAAAAGAGGAAGAATTTAACCGAATTATCAACGATATAAAAACTATAAAGATTCAGGGAGCAAGGAATATTGCAAAGGCTGCCTTGAAAGCTTATCTCTTATTTCCTTCGGGGGAATCAAAAAGAAGATTATTATCTTCTCGTCCTACTGAGCCAATGATGTTTCATGTTCTTCACATGGCCGAGGAAGGAATAAATGATATAGAAATAATAAATCATTTTGATACTTCTCAGGAAAAAATAAACAAAAATGTTTTTGCATTAATAAAAGATGAAGATAAAATATTTACACACTGCCATTCAACAAATGTAATTAACTCCTTAATATACTCCAAGGAAAAAGGAAGAAAATTCGAGGTTTATAATACTGAGACCCGCCCACTATTTCAGGGGAGAAAAACAGCAGAGGAATTAGAAAAAGCAGGAATAAAAGTAACAATGTTTGTTGATTCTGCCGCAGCAACTGCAATTGAAAAAGAAAACCCAGAGGATAAAATTTATACAGATAAAATATTTTTAGGAGCAGATGCACTTTTGAAAGATGGAATTATAAATAAAATAGGAAGCGGAATGTTTGCAGAATTGGCAAACAAAAATAAAGTTCCTGTTTATATAGTAGCTGATTCGTGGAAATTCTCTTATAATAAAATTCCAATAGAAAAAAGAAATATAAACGAAATATGGGATAATGCTCCAAAAGATATAAAGATAAAAAACCCTGCATTCGAATTTGTTAATAAAAAATATATCACAGGAATTATAACTGAATTGGGCTTGATGAAATATAATGAATTTGTTAAGTTGATGGAATAGAATTAATCTTCTTCGTCGTCTTCACAATCACACTCTTCTCCATGTTCACATTCTTTATTGTGGTCGTGTTTGCATTTATGAGAATGTCCTTTCTGACTATCCATAAATACTTTTGTTAATTCTGTATTTATCTTCTCCAACTCGCCGTTTAATTCTTCTTTTACTTTTTCTAATTTCTTTAATTGGTCCTGCAGAATTTTTTTTGTTTCTGGAATAGATTTCTTTACAAAGTTTTTATTTCCTATATCAACTAGGAGTTCTTCTGAGAGTAATTTAGCACTTGCATATATTCCTCTTCCAATTGGAGCTAATATTTCGTTATCCTTCTTACCGATTAAGTCGTCAAGTTCCAAATTTAGACTTCCAAGTTCTATAATTGCCTGTTCAATTGCCTGCTGTTGTTCCTGAATCATTCTTATTTGCTGCTCAAACATTTGGTATTGAATTGCAAGTTGCTGTTGTTCTGAGGGTTCGTGTTCTTCATTTTCTTCCATTTTAATATTATCTTCAGAATTATATGGTTTTTAAGAGTTTTGTATCTCTCACTTATTATTCAATTAAACTACGTCCCACCACTTTCTAAGTATAGAACTGAATATCATTGCAGATATTAAGTAAAATAAGAACCATCCTAATCCTAACCAGAATTTTGGACTTCCAGAAGCAAGAAAATAATCCTGGAACCATCTAAAGAACAATATGAACGGAATACCTGTATATATTATAGCTCTCATGCTCAACTTCATTTGTTTTGGCATCATTGCAAATTGCTTCTTCTGAAGTTCCATCATCTTTTCAGGATGATTCTTAAACTCCTTCATTTGAGCCTGCATTTCTTTTTGTTCTTTTCTCATTTCTTTCAAAGTCTTCTGGTCTGTTGCATACTTCTGAACAACTGTTGTTATTATAGTAATTATAAGGACAACTATTAACATTCCAATATTTAAATTCCAGGTTAGAAGAGCTCCAGCACTTGGATCAAGAACAAAATGAATTGCATTCTTTATTGCAACAACTTTATCCCATAATCCTGCAAGAACCAATGAGATAAGCATGAATATAATCAGTGGAGTAAAACTTCCTTCTTTCGCTTCCTTGTCTTTTGGTATAACGTTTATTGTTTCTTCTGCCATCTTTTTCTCTATAAAATTAAGCTAATAATGGTTTTTAAAAGTAGTTATTCAATCAAAAAAACTTTAATTTGTACCCATGAACTTTCTCATAGCAGGATTCATATCAGTCATATGCTGTTCTGCAATCTTCTGATAGAACTTGTACATAATCATAATTACAAGTAATATTGCCGTTCCTGATGATAATGCTCCCAATAAGTCAGTTGCAGCAGCAAGCAAACCTATGGCTGCTCCTCCCATAACTGTAAGAGGCATTATGTATCTATCCAAAACACTTTCTAAAACTCTCACATCCTGTCTGAATCCTGAAACCTGCAATCCAGATGCCTGTATTTTCTGAGCTTGTTCCTTCGCCCCCATTCCAGATGTTTTAACCCAAAATACTGAGAATAAAGTAGCAAGTCCAGCATAGAATATTATGTGTGTGAGGCCCTGTAATAAATATCTTGGAAGGAATCCTCCTCTTATAATCAATTCAAGAAGATTTGTATGTCCAAGCCAGAATGTCAATCCTGAAACAGCCTGCCCATTTGAGAAATGTCCTAAGAATGTTGGATGTCCAGCCCAGTTTTCAAGTAATCCTCCAAACAACTGTATATTTGCAACTAATGCAGCGGTAAGAATAACTGGAATAACTGAAGCATAGAAAAATTGAAGAGGCCATTTTATTGCATATCCTCTTATTCTTCCAAAGCTAAGTGGAATTTCAACTTTCAAACTTTGAGCCCAAACTACCAAAAGGAAAATTAATACTGTAGCTAATATTGCTCCAAGAGCTGAAGTAAATTCAACTGGATACTTGTTTATTATCGATTGAATTAAAACCAAAACTTTTCCTGAGCATGCAGTTCCCTTAAAGTCAAGAAGACAATTTCTTCCCTGTTGATTTACGAATTGGAATGCAGCTGTGAAAATATGCCATGAAGCTCCTGCTGCTATGAATATACTTACTCCAGAACCAAATCCCCATTTTTCACAGAGTTCATTCATGTAATAAATCGCTATTCCTCCGAGGATTAATTGAAATATAACTAAACCAACAAATCCTGGCATCGCTTCCAGTCCTTTCATCAAAACATAGACGCATGCTTCAAATATTATGAAGAAGAAGACAAGAAGTTTTTGAATTCCCTGGAAGAATTTCTTTCCTTCTGTAGTTGTTGTATCAATATTTATTATTCCTGCTCCAGTAAGCAATTGTAATATAATAGAAGCCATTACTATTGGACCAATACCCAAAGAGATTATTGAACCAAAATCTGTTCCCAATATAATAGCAAGATATTGAAATCTCTCGAGAGCATTGTTTGATAATCCGTATAAAGATATATTAGCAAGAATAAAAAATCCTATAAGGATAACAAGAGTCCATTTGAGTTTAGTATTAAATGCAAGTTTTTTCTCGTCAGGTTTTTTTACTTCTGGAATAAAACTAAATATTTTTGTTAAATCCATTTAAATTCCTCCATAAATGAAGCTATGAAAATTTTGTATTTTCTTAAATCTGCCATTTGATATTCAAATAAAATTAGTTTTTAAAGATTGAGTTTTTTACTCTTCTTCCTCGTCCTTTACTTTTTTCTCTTTCTCATTTTTACCGGGCAGGATTATATCTCCACCAGCTTTCTTAACTTTCTTTAGTGCAGATTCGGAAGCTGCTGTTGCAGTTATAATTAATTTTTCTTTTATCTCTCCTTCTCCAAGGATTTTGTACTCTTCAAGATTTATTTCCCATCCTTTTGTGGTCTTTTTTCCATATTTCTCAAGATTCTTTTCAATTTGCTGAATATTAATTCTCTGTCTTGTATCTCTCTTTGTCTTTCTTGATGTTATTCCCTGTTTTCCAAAGTAATCATGTCCGTATAATTTTGTTATTAATGTTGTCTTCTGGTCTCCTCTTTTTCCTGTTCCAGCCATTCCTGTTCCTCCTCTATGCCCTGATTTCTTATGTTTCTTTCTAGCTCCCCATCCATGGGTACCCATTTTTCTTCCATGCATTCTAGAAACTTTTGTTCTCCTGTGTGTTTTTTTCATTGGCATTTTTATAACATCCTCAATACTAAATCATTTATTCCATCACCATTATTTCCCAAAACTCCTTTTCCAACTCCAAAGTGTTTCTTAGATTCAATTCCTTTTCTTGGAGGGTGTAATCTGAAGAATGGTTTTAACTTTCCATCTTGTCCTTTTCTTCCTCTTATTTTAACCAATTCTTTGTAAACATCATCTCTTATTTCTCCATATGCCACGAAATCTCTCAGTTTTTCTACCATTCCCATTTCTTCTGGTGTTCCTTTCAAAACTACGCAAGCATATTTCTTTCTCATTCTGAGTCTGTCAAGAGTTTCATTTACTATGTAACTTAATCCTACTCTTCCTTTAATTCTTATAACGACTATCATTCTTCTTTATTCTCCGTTAAATTTGTTTTTTCTAGAGCATCAAAGCAAGCTTTTATTGTATTAAATGTTGTTCTTATCTTTCCAAAGCTTTTACTGTAAACATCTTTTATTCCTGCAAGTTTTAATACTTTTTTTAATTCACTTGCAACAACAAGTCCCGTTCCCTGAGGAGCTGGAATAAGAGTTATTCTTACACTTCCAGATTTTCCTGTAACTTTGAAAGGAACTGTATGCAATTCATCGCAATCACAGTCAAAACTAGCACATCCTCTTGTTATTTTTATTATGTTTAATTTAGCTTTTCTCAGAGATTTGTCTCTTGCTGGAAGAGTTTCCATTGAATTTCCATATCCATATCCTATATGTCCGTTTCCATCTCCAACTATTGCCATTGCTGAGAAAGTAGGAACATTTCCTTCTTCGGTTTTCCTTTGTGTCTGTCTCCATGCCCTTCTCTTTCCACCACCGAATTTACCTTTTGATTGCCCAATTGAAATTAAATCTGATTTTAAATCCAATAAATTATCTGAGATTTCTGCTTCTAATATTTTTCTTCCGCTCTTTAATATTTCGTCTATATTTTTTATCTTTCCACTTTTTACTTCTCTTCCTAATTCTGTCTTAGGTTCCCATGCTTCTATAGGTTTCTTGTCCCTTTCCCATGGTTTTCTCTTATCTTCTACTACTGGAGCCTTCTTCATTTCCGCAAGTTCTTTCAAATCTTTTTCATTTAATATTTCTTCAGGAACTTCTGCATACTCATCAAGAAGAGGTTCTTCAACTTTTTCAATTTCTTTAACTTTTTTTGCCATTTTATAATTTGTCTATCTTTGATTTAATTTCGGTGAATGGAATTTTGTTCTTTAGATGATCTCCCTTTATTCTTTCTTCTTCTGGGAAAAATTCTTTTTTACAGTTTATTTTTATTCCAGAATCTATAAGGCCCTTAATGAAAGCATAAATCTTGTTCTTGTGAAGAACTCTGTTCATTCCAGCGTCTAATATAGGTTCTTCAAGTTTCTGTTTAAGTATTGTTTTTCCAGTTAAATAGCCAGTTAAGTATGATGCTGTTATTGACTTTAAACTTCCCTGAGCAGTCTTAGGCCATCCGTATTCATTCAATTTTCTTGAATCCATTCCCATAACAACACTGTCCTGTGCTTCTTTGCTTACAGTGTATTCACTTATGATGTACTTGTTTGTTTTTCTAAAAACTATTCTAGGCGTTTCTCCCTTTAGTAATTTTAATCTCTTAAGATAGTCTGTTCTATTTTCTTTTCTTCTTCTTTTTTGTGTTCTCATTTTTAGATCCTCCTATATACTCTTTCAAGTGAGCCTTGCTTCTGAACATTTTATTTCTTATCTTTTTTCTTAATTCTTTTATTTCTTTTATGTCTAATTCTCCTTTGCTTTTCTTTTCAGCAAGGACTTTTCTTAATTTTCTTGTCATTATAACATAATCTTGTTTTCTTGTGTTTACTTTTCTTCTTACTTTTCCTATGTGTCTTCTTTTTCCTTTATTTACATTCTTGCTTCTTCCTTTAACTTCTCTTATTATAATTGCTCCATCTTTTTGCAGATTTCTCATATCCTGCTTTGTTATGGCTTCCTTTATTTCTTCAAGTCTTTCATTAACAAATATAATTCTTCCTTTTCCCACTCCTAATGTATTTGCTGCAAGTTGTTTTTTAGCCCTTAGATTCATTTTTTAACCTCGCTAGTTTTTGTTTCGTTTTTCTTTTCTTCTTTTTTATCCTTTTTTTCATTTGCTTTAAGGAATTTATCAATGTTTAACATGAAAATCTCAACTTTTAATTCCTTGGCTTTTTTGGCAATTTCTATTTTTTTCTTTTTTCCTATCCCGCTAAGCATAGCAATCTGATTTTTTCCAACTTTTTGCAAGTCTGCAACATTTCTAACCACAATTGGAGTTTTTTTCATCACTTTTCCTCTAGTCTTCTTAGCAGTTGAATATCCTATGCTGACCACTGCGGGATGTCCTCTTCTCTTTTCTCTCATCTTATTATCTCTTCCAGTAGGTCTTCTCCAAATTTTCTTTTTCTTTCTTCTTAGTCCTAACTTAGAGTATTTGTGTGCTGTGTGTCTCAAAAATTTTGGCATTTTATTTTATATTTCCTTCCCGTTTTTACTTGTTATGAAAATTCCGTCCTGGAAAACTCTTCTATCCCTATTTCTGACTTTTGTTGCAGCTTCAAAATTTGCAGAAGCCTGTCCAGCAGTTTCTTTACTTACAGACTTTACTGTTATAATGTCCTTGTTAATTTCAACTTCTGCTCCTTTGGGTATTTTGCATTTTCTTGGAGTCTTTTCTCCCAAAAAGTTCTTTATGAAAACTTCATTTCCCTTTATTTCAACATTTATTGGAAAGTGGCTTGAGCATACTTTTAATTTATATTCAAATTTGTCCTTAACACCCTTTATCATATTCTTTACGTGTGCTGTAATTGTATTTATCATTCTTTTCTCGTTTCTTGTTGAAGAAGCGTGGCTTATTATGAATTTTCCTTCCTTATTTTCAGTTTTTAATGTCCTAAAATTCATTTCTTTAGAAATTTCTCCATGAGCACCTTTTACAAATATAAATCTTCCTTCCTTTCTTATCTGTACTCCTTCGGGAATTGTTATTGTCTGTTCAAATTGTTTTCTCATTTTATTTTACTTAATAGAAATATGCTATTACGCATCCTCCTGTGTGTTCTTCCTGAGCTTCTTTGTGAGTCATTAATCCCTTGTTTGTTGAGATTATAAGAG
>Ga0182021_10000806_pt1 | contig 35018 bp, 52 predicted proteins | sample 612E3MmetaG_FD_120493 | JGI IMG/M metagenome (GOLD analysis project Ga0182021, IMG submission 120493) | Permafrost microbial communities from Stordalen Mire, Sweden - 612E3M metaG (Illumina Assembly) | ecosystem: Environmental > Terrestrial > Soil > Wetlands > Permafrost | place: Sweden...
TGGGCTATGATACGCCGGAACAACGGCAAAGAAAATATGATTTCTACCAGAAGAACGACAACTTCAAGGATAGAAATTCTATCGGCCACGAGGACTATCGCCATCTGGTTGATGTCAACGTGGTGCTCAAAAAGTATCATGCTAAAAACGACATCAGCGTCATCCTGATGGTGAAAAACGAGGCGGACTTCATGAAGCAGTGCCTCGAAAGTATCGAACCGGTCGCGGGAGAGTACGTGATTGTGGACACCGGCTCGACCGACATGACAAAGGAAATAGTCCAGGACTTCGCGGCGCGTAGCCGCGTACCGGTGAAGCTTTTGGACTATCCGTGGTGCGATAATTATTCCATTCCCAGGAATTTCGGCAAAGAGCACGCGACGTGCCGGTGGTGCCTGCATCTCGACCCCGATGAGAAGTTCATGATGGAGGATTTGCGCACGCTATGGAGCATGACTGAAGAAGACGCGGACGGATACGTGTTTCACGTGGTTAATTATTTTGAGAAATCGGTCTCTGGGCAGAAGGCGAAATACGGCTCCTCAGAGTCGATAAGGCTGTTCAGGAATATACCGGAACTTTATTACACCGGCATCCTGCACGAGACCTTCGACGATGCTCTGGGCGCGATACGGATGCGACGCGAACCGAAAATCACGCGCTCTCCGGTCATACTGCACCACTACGGGTACCTGCGCGGGGTGGAACGGACACGCGGCAAAATGGACTACTACGAAAAGCTGAACAATATTCAGGTCGAGATTACCGAAGGCAAGGACCCTCGGCCGTATTTCAATCTGGCTATGCACTACATGAATGACAATAAGAAATCCGACGCGCTCCGTTACTTCCAGAAGGCGCTTGAAATAAACCCGAAGTTCTGGCATGCGAACCAACAGATGGCCATTCTGAACCTGGACAGCGCGATTCACTACTTAACCTCTACGATGGGGTGTCTTTCGGACAACCATCCTTTTCGGGAACGCGGGGAAGCAATACTAAAGTACCTACAAGAAAACAGACTGGGAACGGTCAAGGTGTGCTGATGCCTATAACGGGACAAGAGACAGTGCTGAAGAATATCACGAAGGTCGGCGGGGGATTTTTAAAACACACTAACTCTGTAATGGAGAAGGTGCGCAAGCGGCTGGATGCTCAGGTTTCCTTGAATATCCTGCTCGCCGACCACGGGCCGCGCGAGTTGGCGAAACTTGACCACCCCTACGCGGCACGCCATGGCGGTAGGGGATTGGCTATTCACGAACCCTATTGGCAGGTTCACGCGCAGACCGGCAGGCTGGTTTCTTCCAAGGGGTCGGGCGTAGTGGAGGCCACGTTCAGCGTGGGCAAGGTTGCCGCGAAGGCGTGGGTGAGGATAGATGAAGGGGTCGCGCCGCACGCGCTTTATGTTATCTACGGCACGACCAAAATGATACCGCGTCCTTTCCTTATCGGAAGCTTGGAGCAGGTTCGGGAAGAACTTTACTCCATGATACGGAACGGACTGAAAGGCGCGGTAATACAGGCGGGCTAAACCATATGACTCCTGAGAAAAAAATACTCGAGATTTTGAGAAAAGCACTCGTGGAAAGCGCGGCGGTACAAGCTTATGTGGGTGATAGGGTTTACGCTCAGCATATTTCGACGATGGAAAATCCCACCTATCCCGCCATCTCATTCTTTATTTTGATTTCAAAACCCGGCGCGTACGTGCCTCTTTCCAGAATGGTGGTACAGATTGATTTTTGGTTCAAGGACGGGCCGGTGGACGTTATGATGGAATGCCGTGAAGCGGTGCGGACGGTTTTGCATAACAATCCTACGCTGGATTCCTCTATCAAGTGCATTCTGGAAGAGGACGTCGGACCGATGCTGTACGAGCAGGAGACCCAGGTGTACCATTTGCCGATGCGCTACAACATTATGGAGATTGTATGAGCGTGGTCAAAAAGTGGCTTTGCATATACACGGAGTGCCGTGCGCTTCTGGGATTCGACGAGGACAACGTGGTACGGATAAAGCGCAAAGACCTTTACGTGGAGATAAAGAACGCGGAGGAAATTTCCGTTACTTGCTACAAGTGTGGCAAGCGGAACACCATAACAAAAGAGGCCCCTGAGGCACTGAAAGAAAATTCGGACGCAGTCCGAAAGGAGTGAAGGGGTTATGAATATACCAAGTTATGACACGAGCAGGTTCTCTTTTGGCCCAGGGATACTTTACATGGGCGCGCCTGGGGAGACTCCGGTGTTGGACATCGGCGCGATTAAGGGCGGCGCGGAGTTCACCGTCGAGCGCAAAAAACTCGAGGTGAAGCAGGGTTCGCCGAAGACGTTGGTGAAACAGTACGTCATCGAAGAGACTTTGTCGATTAAGTGTACCGGTTTGGAATGGAACCTCAACAACCTGGCTTATTGCATGGGTGCAGGCCAGACTATGCTGGGCGGCTTCTCGGAGACTCTCGAATTCGGCGGCGATATGACCATCAGCGAACGGGCCTTGAAGTTCGTACATATCATGCCGGACGGCTCCACGATTGAGATTGATATATGGAAGGTGCAGAGTTCGGGCAAAATCCCTATCAATTTCAATGACGCGGATATGCACGAATTCCCGTACGAGTTCAATGCGTTGGTCGGAACTTCGAACTTCGCAAATCAGGTACCGGGTACGACTAGCAAGCTCTTTAAGATTATCAGAGTCAAGAAATAAGAACCCGTGAGGTTTCGACCCACGGTCGCGGGTGGTGGCGAAAGCCGCCTCCCTGCTTTTACTAACCGTTCAAAGAAAGGAGTCATGAGATGACTGACGAAAAGATTCTGTACCCGGATGGAAAGGAGCTGACAATTGCCGGTAAAAAATTCACAATCAAGCCGTTCGTTCTCAGCAAGCGCATCAAGGTTCTGAAAATCGTATCCGACGCAATCAGGGAGGCCTTGATAGACCGACCCGGACTGGATGTTAACCAGATAACGACCGGGGTCAAATTTATCGAAATCGCATCCGGCCCGAAACTGGTCGAGTTCTATGAAATCATACTGGACGAAAAAGCGGAATGGCTTAACAACAACGTCATGATGAAAGACGAAGTGAATATTATTGAAGCCGTCGTCGAGGTGAACGACATCCCTTTTTTGTTCCGGCAGGTAAAAAACCTGCTAAGCAAAAGCAAAAAAACGAACTAGCCGATGCCGTGGTTTTTTTGGCACGGGAGTGCGGCTGGACGAAAGAATATATCGCGGACAATCTCACTCTTTCCCAGATTCAATTGTTCTGTGAGAAAATTCAAGTTCAAAAAATGCAGGACGCGCGACTACAGGCTATCGTGATTTTTAACGCGACAGCGACGGCTTTCGGTTCGGTAAAGAACGAGCAATTTCAGGAGTTCTTAGAAATCTTATCGGGAGTTAAAAAGGATATAAACGAGGTTTTGGACGAACTGAAAAATAAAGGACTACCGGTGGAAGACCATGGCTGACAGTTTAGGAAACTTAATCGTATCAATCTCAACCGACCTTACCAACTTCAATGTTGGCCTGAAAAAAGCGGAAGAAGATATCCGCAATACTTCCGGCAAGATAACGGAGTACGCGAATAAAATAGGTTTCGGTATGGCCGCCGTTGGCGGGGTCGTGGTCGGCGCGATGACTATGATGGTTAAATCCACCGTCGAGTATGGCGACCAACTATACGAAACAAGTCAACGAACCGGTATCGCGGTTGAGACTCTAAGCAAACTCAAGTACGTCGCGGAGCAGACTGAGTCCTCGTTCGAGGCGATAACGATGGGGTTGCGTTTCCTGAGCCGGAATCTATACCAGGCCGGTGAAGACAATAAGGCTCTTCAAGAAGCTTTCACAAAACTGAACATCGAGATACGAGACGCCGAAGGAAATCTAATAAAGACCGAAGATGCATTCTACAAAATTGCCGACCGGTTCAAACTCCTAACAAACGAAACAGAAAAGACCGGTCTCGCGATGCAGATTTTCGGCAGAAACGGAACCGCGCTCATTCCGGTGCTGAACCTCGGCTCGCAGGGTATCAAGGAACTTTCCGATACCGCGCAGAGGCTCGGTATAGTTCTCTCGACCGAAAACGCAAAGGCGATAGATAAGTTTAGCGACGACTTGAAGTCATTGAAGGCCTCGTTCGGCGGGTTACAGCTTACCATTTCTTCCCAGATAATCCCAGCGCTTAATTCTTTCACCCAGAAAACTACAGAAGTCATTGTTAAGATTCGCGAATGGGCCGAAGCGAATCCAAAACTTTCTAGGTCGTTGACAGAGATGATTGGCCAGTTCGGGGTATGGTCGTTGGTGCTGGGAACACTGATTATTGCATTGGGGAATTTGATTAGCAATTGGAAAGTCCTATCTTTTCTATTCACTCCAATGCTACCCGTTATCCTATCCATAGGCGTAGCATTTGCCGGTTGGCAGTTGGGTTCTATCATTGCCGACGTTACCGGCCTGGGAAAGGCGATACAAGATGCCACTGAAGCTCTTTACAAATTCTATAGCGCAAGCGACCGCGCTATCGTGTCTTCCGAAAGTTACCTGAAAGCCGGTAGAGTCGCGGGGTCGGTGAAGACCAAAGCTGGAGGCGGCGAGACAGGTTCGAATGCGACTGAAACTCTAAGAGACGAAAGATGGAAAAACGTTTCTATGCCGAATTATGGTGGCCCTGAATACGGCGGTAAAGGGTACGCCGGTTCCGATAACGCGACGATGGGCGCGGTACAAAAAGAGATGGACACGTCGGCGATAGAGAAACATATACAGAAAGTCAACGAGCTCAACGCGCTCTACGTGAATGGGAAAATAAATTTCGAAGATTACTCACGCTTAATGAAACAGACCACGCAGGACGGCATCGAGGCCCGTCAGCACGACATCGATATGTACAAGGAAGTCTCCGTCGAAGAAGAAACCAATATGACTTTGATGGAGTACCGAAGCAATTTCATGGACGAGCTGGACACGAAATACCGTGCCGGTGCGATATCCGCGCGTGAATACTATGACCAGTTAAATGAGCTGACTCAGCGGAGTATAAATGCGATAGGCGATGAAGACGCCATGAAAGAGATGGCGGCACTGAATGACCGGAAGCGAAAGCAGAAGGCGCTCGTCACAGACGCTGGTTATTTCGCGGGCGCTCTGGGAAATCTCGGAAGCTACCTCACCCAGGCCGGAGAAAAGAACAAGGCGTTCGCGATAACGGCGAAGGTCGTGAACACGGCGGAGGCGATAATGAATACCGCCGTCGGAGTCACCAATGCGTTAGCGATTCCGCCTCCGTGGTTCGGCATAGCCTTGGCCGCCGTCATGGGGGCCGCTGGCGCGTTGCAGATTGGAATAATCCAGGGCGCGTTCGCGGCGGGAACGGACAGCATCCTTGCGGCGGTTTCCCCTGGGGAGATGATTTTTCCCAGAACCATGGCCGACGCGATACGGGCGGGAGACATTTCCGTCAGCGGAAGGGAAGGCCGTTCGATGACCGGTGCTGTAGAGTTGAATATCAACATAGGGCCGGTGGAAATCAAGAACGATATGGACGTGAACGACCTGGCGGAGAGACTCGGAGACCACATACAGGAGAAACTAAGGAGAGTGTAATGTTTACCCTTATATTCGGAACCTATACATTTCCCAACCAGACATTCGAGGTGACGGAGTTTCCACTCAACCGCGACGTCATAGAGACCAGCGTTCCGCGCGTCCACGGGACCATCATCCAGACGCCTTATATGAAGTCCCGCACGATACGCATCAAGGGGATGTTGCACAGTTCGGTGAAGGCCGATACCGAAGGCCAGTGGCAGGACATGTGCAGTATCGCATGCCAGGGAAACCAGTCATTTTATTCCCGCACAGACCGCTATTTGGACTGCGAGGTCAAGTTCGTGAGGCCCAGTCCGGTGGACGGTTCAGACGGAAAAATTCTGGAAATAGAGATAGAGGCCGTGGCCGCCGACCCGTTCTATTACGCGGCGGGGGCGTCTCGCGCCGTGGTGGCCAATGCCCCAGGCGTGACGTTTTTCGACGTCTCCAATTACGGTACCGCCTATTCGGAACCGATAATATCGTTCGTCCCAGGCGCGAATTTTTCCGATGCCGTATACCTTCTCAACCAGCGCTCCGGGCAGGCCTTCTCCTACTCAGGGCCGATGGTGAACGGCCAGACTCTGGTAATCGACACCAAAAAATTACTGGTAGAGAACGGGGGAGTGGACGGGATGAGTTGGATGTCAGGAAATTTTCCAATGCTGGTTCCTGGTTCCAATACCTTCGCGTTCATAGGCTCGACATGCTCTGTAAGGGTGGAATACAAGGACAGGTGGTACTGATATGGCGCGTTCGACAGATTTTAACGAAGAGGCGATGGAACGCAAGGTGAAAAAGAACAACGAGGCCGGTTACGACAATAAGGAAATCGTCAAGTTTTTGAGAAAAGAACTTATTAAGGTTCATGAGGACACGCTCCACCTTGAAAAAACAATTTTGCTGTACGAGAAAAGGGCCGTCGAACTTTCCGACCAGCTCGACTATATGAGGGAAAAGTATGGTGCAGACAACTAAGACGTCCACGGTTTTTGCCAACGTCACGAATGGAGTCGGCAGTACCCGTTACTGGGTCACAGACAGACATGTATGGGCCTATGCCAACGATTATGCCACCACCAACACTCACTACCTGAATACTACCGGATTCGGTTTGAATGTTCCTGTTACGAAAAAAATATATGGTATAAAAGTAGAACTACCGTACAACGAATCAACATTTGCTTTGGCCGCAGATGTCCAGGTTTATCTCACGCTCAACGGGGCCATGATAGGGAGCAATAAAGCCTTGAACCAACTTCTTGAAAACCAAGACACCCCGAGGGTATACGGCGGAGAGAACGACACGTGGGGAGCGGAGCTCACACCACAGATGCTGAACGACCCGACATTCGGGGTGATGCTGATGGTGCGGTTGATGGGAACTTCCGTGCCGACCTGGTTTAGCGTGACCCCTTTTTCCATGACCGTATATTACGACTATATTCCGAACACGGCAGACAAAGCCTCCGTGACACTCGGCAACGTCGTACTCTCAAAAGTTTTTAAGAGTCTGTCTTGGAACTGGAACCGGATAGGCGGGTGCGGGGATTGTTCGGTGATAGTCAGCGCGGACAATACGGTCCTGGACGGAATAACGGCTGATAGTGAATTGAAAATAATGCTGAATGACAATGACGATACCGGGTTGAAAACGGTATACAGGGGTTTTCTCGTGTCGCATAAGCCGGTGAGAAATTTGTCCGATACGATAGAACTCACACTCTCTGGATACGTTTCCCAACTTCGAAGGGTGCGGATAAAGCACACGTATGCCGGTATGGAAGTGAGTGCAATCGTGAAAGACATTCTCGACAACTATGTGCTTCCCATAACCGATATCTTGTACGACGTGGCAGACATAGAAAACACCAACTACGTAGTTGATACCATAACCTTCGACGAGATGGCAGATTCCGCGATAAAGACCCTGGCCGATATCGCTGGCATGAGGGAGTGGGGCGTGGACGTCAACAAAAAATTCTTCTTCAAGGCGCGTTCGAGCGAGATACTCCACTACCTTCGGTACAAGGAAGTGGTGGTCAAATACGATACGCTGAACGACTGGGACAATATAACCAACCGCATATACCTAAAGGGCGCGGATGCTTTTGAAAAAGAGGCGAACAACTCGGAGAGTCAGAGCCTATATGGGATACGCGAAAAAATACTCCAGGTGTCTTCACTGTCGACCAACAGCGTCGCCAACCGATACTGCACAATGTATTTCGCGGACAACGCGAAGGTGACAAGGCGCGTGACTATAAAGCTCGAACGCAATAAGACCTTCTTTGAGAATACCGTACCTCTGGGGAAGATATGTGTGATTGACAACTCCATCACGCGCGCCAAGAAGTATGGGGAGGCTTCCGCCATCTACGGGGCATTCAAATATGGTGGGTTGCCTTCTTTCCAGATAGACAGCATCAAGTACACGTTGGACAACGAGGGAACGACCGTTAACATTTCCGCAGGGCAGGCCAGACCGGACCTGGCCGAATCGATAAAAAGACTGGAATTCGAACTCGAACAACTGCGAAACGCGTGAGGTGAAAAATGGCAGAGTATCCGAATGCAATAAAAAACTTCCTACAACTTGAAGACGGGGTGGACACGGTAATTGCACTCCACCCGAACGAGCGCGGCGACGAAATAACCGCCATCGAAACGGAACTCGGAACGAACCCTAAAGGGGCCGCCGCAGACGTCGCGGCTAGGCTGGCCGCCGCACTGAACGACGACGGTACTTTGAAAAATGTCTACGATAGCGACTGGTTCGCGGTGGGGTTGAACACTACCTACCAGAAAAACCACGACCTTAACACGGTGAATTTTCTACATATCTTGCTGTTCAACTCCACGGCCTCGGACACGAACGCTCAGATTATCTCGTCGAACGTCGCCAAGACGAATCCGGACAACAACGAGTGCGCCTCGGTGGGGATACGCATCGACGACGTGGACAACGTGTCTCTTCATACCGGCGAACAGGCGTGCGCTTTCACGATGAATTTTTCCGACGGGGAACCAGTATACAGTACTTCGGGATACATGCGTCTAATAATCATTGCACTATAGGGGAGGGAGGACTATGAAAAACTTTTTTAAGCGGTTCACGTTCTTGGAGTTGGGTATCATATTTTTACTGGCGGCGGCCATTCCGGTCGCGGCGGGAGTCCGGATTGACGGCGGACTGGTGGAGAAATTCAAACGCATCACTGCGAAGACCGCGACGATAACTACACTGAACTACGGCACGCTGAATCCGGCGATTGACCTGAGCTCACGCGTACCCACCTCGACTACTGTAAACGGACACGCTCTTTCAGCGAATGTTACCGTAATAGTTGCTGACTTGGCCGCCGGTGCGTTAGCCGACGGAATGACCGCGACCAATCAAACTGCTGGGGACAACACAAATAAATTGGCGACAGATGCTTTTGTGCAATCGGCGACGCGACTTGGTTCTTGGGTTGACAAATCAAGTAACTACACGGCACAGCAAGCACCTACTGACGGTTTTGTTGTCGCGTATAGTTATAAGACTGCCGCGATAGCAGAATTAACCATTTTTACTGACGGAAACGCTAATCCTACGACTGAACGTTTCCATAATTCCTGTCCTATCGGTGAATATGTAGGAGCGATGTGCCCGGTTAGAAAGAATGATTATTGGAAGTTAGCGGCCTCTGGTTCTGCGACAAACGTAACTGTTTTTTGGATTCCTTCGGGGAATTAAATCAAGGAAAAAAATGAAAAAATTTATCTTACTCTTACTTTTGGCTATGCCTATCGTCTGTTTCGCCAACAGACAGGACAATGATTTTTCCTACAAGGACGGCATAAGTCTAAAAGAGTATATCGACCTTAGAGTGCTTAATATGAAGGAGGGTGTCGCGCTTGCCCACGCGGCCCTGGAAAAACGGCTTGACAGTATGAATGAGTTTCGTGATACTTTACGCGACCAGGCGTCTGGTTTTGCCACCAAAACAGACTACATCTATACCCAAAAAGAAATCGAGGACTTGAAATTATCGAGGGCAGAACTGAAGGGCGGGGCCTCGAGAGTGGAAGTTTACATTGCGTATCTCATATCGTTCATAGGTATTGCCCTACAATTCTTAAAAAGAAATGAAAAATGACACACAGACGAGTGATGGAAGAGATAGAGATAATTTGGTGCAAAAGAATACCAGAAAAAAGAAAGTCTTGTCTATGCGTTTTGCTAATAAGAAGGTATCAGAAAAAACACCATATCAAAAATCATTATTACGGGAAGGTTGGTACTAAGAGAGGTGACTAGTGGAAAAAAATAAACTATCGGCAAGGTTCATCATGGCGGTCATGTTTACGGTTACGTATTGCGGCGTGATGTTCGGTTGCACCTTAGCCATGCTCCAGAAAACAATTCCGATGGACACGTACATCGCGGTGCTGGCTACGTTCGCCTTGATAGTCAGGGAGATTACGGACGCGTACTTCAAGAGGGAAGACAGAAAAAAGGAGGGTAACGACAATGCGTAAGATACTTTTAACTTTGGGGATTATGGTGTTTCTTTCCGGTTCTTTGGGTGGCTTGTGTCTTGCAGACGGCAGTGGAAGTGTTGACGGACTGCATGACGTCGCGGTTGTCGAAGATGCGTTGAAAGCTATCCCGGCGTTGAAACAGGGTTTAATGTACAGTGTACCGGAACATTTATTGCGGTATATTTCCACGGCGCAGGTTCTGGAGTACAAGGGTTTTTCCCTGGAAATCGGATACTCCCAGACCGCATCCTTGATAGGCGTGGTTTCTTTCCAGCTTTTGAACCTAAAAAAACTGGGCGTGAACGTACCTATCATCGATTTGATTGAGTGCAATATCGGGTACGGCGTAGGCATAAGCAAAATCAGTACGGCCGGAGCGGGCGAGGACAACGAACGGAATAAACTGCAACACGGCCCGACGGTGACTCTAATCAACTTGAAGTTCTGAGGGAGGGTACACATGAGCGGATTCTGGGACGGTGTCGGTAAAGTTTTCGGGAAGATAGCAGACAATATTCAAGGTAGGACAGAAAGGAACAAGAACGAACTCGAGGCACTTAAGCGTGAGGATGAGGCCTTGACCAAGGGAGAATGGGATGAGAAAAAATCTAAAAGGCTTGGCGTTGTTCGCGCTCGCATTGACGTTCTTAATGGGTTGCTCAAAAATTCGGCCAAAGACTGAACTGCCGCTCGAGCCGATTCGGTTCTACTGGGGAAACAAGTCCGCGTGCGTGGAGTTTTTGCAGTCCGACCGCGCAAGGTCCGAATGGTGGCTGGTCGAGGCCATGGGGAACTGACTGAAGATGGAAGTCAACCTGAGAAAAATAGTCACCATAGAGTCCGGCTGGAACCCGCTCGCGGAAAACAAAAGTTCCGATGCGCGTGGTCTGGCCCAGATTACGAAGGTCTGCCTGGAGGACTACAACCAGTTCAATCCGGTCAAGTTCGAGTGGGACGATATGTTTAACCCACTCAAGAACCTCATCGTTGCGAACTGGTATCTCAATACGCGCATCCCGTGGATGCTAGCGCACTACCGCCACCCGGTCACGCTCGAGAATATTTTAGTCGCCTACAATGCCGGAATCAGTTGGGTAGGTAAAGAATCCCTACCCGCCGAAACCGTCAACTATATTCGGAAGTTCAAGGAGGGCGCGTGAGAATTACCACCAGCAATGGTTGCTCCTGCGTATTGAGTGTCAACGACACCAAGAAAGAACGGAAGAAAGAATTTTGGATTGATTTCGACTTGGGCGGAGGCGCGGCTGATGGCATAGCTATTTCGGCAGATGAGTTATATGCTATGTTGGAAAAATACTATAGAGAGGCCAAATGAAACCTTGGGAATGGATAATTGTTGCTATCGCGGGGTTTGCGGTTTTGGTAGGGGCTATATTACTTTTTATCTTTATGCAAAATCTTGGGAGACTATCATGAGCGAAAAAAAGGAAATACCTAAAATTCTGGGAAGAGTGGGCATCATCGTCGCCTTCGCGCTTCTTTATTGCTGGGGTGGGATGGAGATGAAGTGGCTCCGGAGGTTCCTGGCCCCCGCGATTCTCTGCGGCGGGATGTTTTTCTATTCCAGAAACTGGCGGGCCTTAGTGCAGTTTCCGGTGATGTGCGCGGCCCTCTGCCTTGGGTACGGCGGCACGGATTTGGAATGGTTAAAGATAGTCAAGCGCGGGGTATTCGGTCTGGCCAATGGCGCGGCCTCAAGTGTTTCCAATTTCTGGAACAAAAGACTTTTGCTCGGGGTATTCCAGGTTGTTTTAGTGACCGGCGCGACGATATGCTTCGGGGTGTGGAATCCTTTTCCGAACGCTCGCATCGAGGAGTTTGTGATTGGTCTATTGATAGCAGTTGTACCCGTGATGTCTGAAAGGGCCGCTTAATTGGCCCTTAATGAACGCTGGAAACAAGTTCTAGGGGGGTTAAAACCAGAAAGCGGGAAAGCCTAAGGGGGTAAAAAGGCCCTTTAAGTTTTCCCGCTTTTTACTTTCTCCTTCGCATCTTCCGAAAACAACCCCTCAATATCCTTACAATCCTTGAACAGATTGTAGAGGTCGCGCTCAAGTGCTTCTGCCTGCCCAAACTTTTTACAATATTCCCCACACTCTGAGCAACAACTTACCGGGCAAGGTAGAAACCATTTTCCTAACAATTTAAACACCTTACTCATTGGGGGCATTTTATTTTCTCCTAAATATCGGGGATTCGGCATACGCCCAAAAAAAGACTATGGCTATGCTTAAAGCCCCTAAACCAAACATTATTAAATCACGTTGGAGTAACCCGGTAGACAAGGTTAAATGACGAGTGATAGTGTCGTTAATATCAACAACACAAATACCAATAAGAAAAATTATATAAATTGAAAAGTGTTTTAAACTCATCCCTCCCCTCCCTGGGATTTTACCCATTATTTAAAAGTGCTGTAACTCATTGCATACAAAATAACCGCAAAAATTGGTAGTAGGGCGGTGAATATATGTATGGTATTTTCTTCTATATATTCATACACACAAATTATAAACCCACCTGTAAAGCATATAGTGGATAGTGTCAGCATTAAAATAGGCATTATCTCCCCTCCAACTTTTTTATCCGTTCATCTTGGGATTTGATGTGGGCGTTGAGAGCGTTGATTCTTTGGCATAGAGTAAGTTTTTCACAGTCTTTGCCATAATCCACCAACCCCGGCAGGTCTTGTTTCTCGCCAGTCCATTCCGGGGCGCGGCGTAAAATAAAACGGGAAAATCTATTAAGCGACACTGCTTTTAGGTTTTCCCGTTTTTTTCGAACAGTCTTGTCAGTTCTTCCCTCTTAAACTCGTCAAGGCATCTTCCTGGTCCGTCTTGCGTGCACCATCTTTCGACCGCGACGGCAAGAGCGCCCATGACCCTGTCAACTATGGATTTGTTTTTTATGACCAGCTTTTTCATCCGTTTTTCCTGAGCACAAGTCTCGAGTGCCTGCCTTCTTCCGTCTTGCTCCGCTTCAGGCGCACATCGGGATTTTTCCTATTTTTTGTTTCTTCGTCGTCGTAAAGTTTGGCCTCCTTGACTATCCCCAGCATTTGTTCAGACAGTCTGTAAAAGTGTTTCCTTCCGACCCTGTACCTCTGGATAACATTGAGCATGCACAAATCCTCGAGGACGCATCTGACAGTGTAGGCCGTGTATCTGCTCTCTTCCAGAATATTTTTTTTGAACGGGTTCGCGTGCTTGTCTTTGTTCAGGTAGTAGACACTCCTTATTATCTCCTCGTCCCGCTGGTTTACGGTGTCAAGTGCAATCTTCCTGAGGAGCGGGAGGTCCTCGAGTCCGGCCACATCCCTACCGTACATGAACGCCCTGACTGCGGCGACCGCAGCGAGCATCTTGGCGAACCTTATCCCGGTCTCCGTGTAGGGCGCGGACTTTATCAACTCCCTCTTATACCTGTCCCTTGACACGCAGCCCCTCATCGACGACACGTACAAAGATATGCCTATGATAGCCTTCTCGAGTTCCTTGCTGACCGGAGGGAGCTTGTAACCGGCCTCCTCGGCCCTCCTGGCGAGGTTCTTGACGCAGCTGTACACCGTCCTGGCGCACTTGTCCTCCATCTCCTTGAACCCGTCCCGTGTCAGCATGGACTTGGATATCGCCCGCCTGCTGAACTCTATGTCGTTCCCCCTGCCAATGTTTATCTTTCCAAACCTCTCGCCGAGCGCCTGGAAGTTCACAGACTCATCGTATATCAGTTCCGTCACGCCGGCGACCAAGCTGAACTTGAGGCTGTTGTACTCCCGTTTCACCCCGTTACCAAAGCTCTTTATGGTGTAGCCGTCATAGGCATCCCGCAACTGCGCATATATGTCCTCCTTGTCAGTGTCGCGCATGCTCACGACCGTGGTGAAGTCCTTTATAAAGAACGCCATCTTATTGCCGTTCAACTGCCCGAACACGCTGGGGTCCCCGCGTTTCGTCTCCATCCCCGATACCAGGGAATGCGTCGTGATGTGACTGAGGAACAGGGCCATCGTGTCGTGCGGCTGCGACAGGTACCTGAACCCGGATATTATGGCCGTCTTCCCGCTGCTCGGCGGCGCCACCAGGAAAAGCCACACCGGGTCCGTGTCGAACACGCTCGCGAGCGAAGCAATCATGCACACCTCTATCCCCATCCTGTTTGGCTCGTGAAGGTACTCGTCGTACATCCTGAATACGTCCTCTATGGTCACGGACGGGTCTATCTCCGGCGTCTTCGCACCGGCAAGGGACTCCTCCTGGAAGGAAGACAGTTCTAATCTTGGGCGGTCCCGCATATACGATTCCAGACGCCGATATGTCTTTTTAGGCACGCTCCGGGCGACCGCGTATTTTGATATGCAGTCCCGCAAATCGTAGCCGTTTGGAAAACCCTGCGGCCAGTGGAGGAACCTTAGGGACTTCGTCTTCTTGGCCAGCCTGTCCAGCACGACCAGTTCGCCCTCCATGCCGGCCTTGTCGTTGTCGAAGCATACCTTCACGTCTTTCCCAGAGAAGTAGTCGGACCATTCCGGCTTGAACGTATTGGCCCCAGGCGAGCAGACCGCCCTACCCGGCTTGCCAGCCTCTTCGAGCAGCCACTGCATCGCTATCGTATCCCACTCGCCCTCGCACACATAGACCGTGCCCGCCTTCGCCTTCAGCATCTCGCCCAGCCCGAACATCCCCATCTTCACGCCGGCCGTCGACATCGCCCTCGAGCCTGGCCTGTACATGCGGAGGTCTATGAGGCCTTTATTGCAATCCCTGACGGCTATCGTGTACTGCCCTTCATGGTAGCCGAGTTCCACCCACGCGAAGGCCTTGTCCGGCAGCTTCCTCTCCTCCGCAAGCGCGCGCACGAGCTGGACGCTCAACTGCTTCTTGTTCCGCTCGTTCACTTTGGTGAGGAATGTTTTAAAGTTACCCTTTTCTCCGCACGCCTTGCAGTCCCACAGTAAATTTTCCCAGTTTATGAAGAAGTGGTCTTCTTTACCGCAGAACGGGCAGTCTCCAGTCGCCTGATTGCCAGTCAAACACTTCAGTGTCGCGCCGTGCATAGTGAATGCCCTGAGGGGCTTGAACTTCTTGTCGGACATGTCAAAGTTTTTATTCGGCATTTTCCGCCTTTGTATTCGCAGACGTTTTGATTGTGTAATTACCATACTCGCACATATAGACTATTTGCCCGCACTCCTCGCACCAATATGGGTCTACACTCATTCCGACTCCTTCGAATTCGCCCACCTGTCCACTGCTATTTTCATCGTCACTGGCAGCGGAACTGGCAGTCCAATCCTTTTCGAGTCCATCTGCATTATCCTAACAATGTCTTTTTGCAACCTCTCACTGTGCTCACTCAGCGGTACCTCTATTGGGATTTCATCGTGTATCGTGAGCACGGTCCGCGACCGCATCTTCTCGTCCCTGAACTTCTTTCCAAGACGTATCATTGCCCTCTTTATTATCTCCGCACATGTCCCCTGGACAAGATAATTCACACCTTTGTACGCGAAATTCCTGTCTATATAGTACTGTCTGCCGAATAGGTTTTCTATATATCCATGTTGTTCTATCTTCAATGACACCTGCTCTATGAATGCGTTTATCCCCGGCAATTTGTAGTCGAACTCGTCTATAGCCGCCTGCGCCTCGTACCTCGGGCAGTCCATCAACTCCGATGCCGCGAGACTCGTCCCACCGTACTGCTTCAGGAACATCATGGTCTTGCCCTTCTTGCGGTATGCCTTTTGGTTCTTGGAATAATCAGGCCTATCTCCCCATACCCACTCTGCGACTACGCCGTGTATATCTTTCCCAGAAATAAGGGCATCCATGAGCACCTTGTACTTCGCCGCGAGGGCGAATATCCAGACTTCCATCTGGCTAAAGTCCGGTAAGTACCACACACAACCAGGCCTCGGGCCTATCGCCTCCCTCGGTTTCAACCCTATGTCGGCCTTTCTCTTCACACTGCCCTCAGCAGCCGCCTGCTGTAGGTTCGGGTCCGAGCAACTGAGCCTCGCGGTCCTCGTACCGAGCTGGTGGAAGTTCGGGTGGAGCACCCATATCCCGTTCTCAAGGCACATGAACCTCTCGTACGCGTTTATGAATTTTACAATCATGCTGTTCCCGGCCTTGTACTCAAGTATCGCTTTAGCGAGAACATCCTTCTTAGACATGCGCAGGAGTTCCGAATTGTCTATGCTCGGCTGGCCGGACGCCGTCCTCGACCTTGTCTTGTGGCCGCGCTTAACGCAAAACAGGTTGACCATCTGCTTTGGGCTGTTGAAGTTCAAATTTTTCCCGCCATTTTCCTCAGCCATCTTTTTCCACTTATTGGCATAGTTCTGGTAAAAAAGTCTCAGCCTGGCCAGGTCCTTAGGGAATACTCTCACTCCCCTACTCTCTATGCGGTAAACCTCTCTGGAAAGAGAAATCTCCATCTTGTACGTGTCGAGGGACTTTTCCTCCTTTTCCAGTTCCTTGCGCAGGCCCATGTAAAGGAGGATTGTCCTCTCCGCATCGAGCAGGGCGTACTTCCGGCACAAGTCCCAGTTGCCGAGCCACATGTCCGACTTGACGTGTTCCGTGCCGTGCGTCTCTTTGTTCGATATCGCCCACCCCCTCTTCCTGCCCTCCCTCCTCGCGGACTGGACGGACTTCATAAGCGCTTCCAGGTCCTCCTCACCTATGCCAAGATACAATTTTCCAAGAGGCTTCAGTTTGTAGTTGGGGAGAGACCCGCCGGTCAGGACGTGCGCCATGAGCATGGTGTCGTGTATGTTCTTCCAGTTGAAACGCATCCCTGACAGGCGGGTCATCCTTATGTCGAACATCAGATTGTGCCCTACCTTCACGACCTCGGGGTCCCCCATTAGCTCGTCTATGGCCTTTGCCTCGCGCCGGTCGACAATCACTTTGCGCGTCTTCGGGTCCACCTCCCACCTTATGTACGCGCAGTTTTCGTATGCGTCGTAGAGTGAAAAAGCGAACGGGCGCGCCGGCTCCATGCCATAGCGTTTATATACTTGGCTATTCCATGGATTGAGCCCGGTGGTCTCGGTGTCGTAGCCTATGAGGTTTCCCTTCAGTCGTGAAAGAGGCATGGCACTCCTTATTTTTTGTGGACTTTGGCCTTCGGCGATTTCTGCTTCTCGACAAGTTCCAGGTCCTCGAGCTTCACCGTATAGACCTTCTCGTCCTCGTCCTCGACCTTGACGGACTCGTCGGCCTCGAGTATCTTGATGATTTTCCCCTGGCGGTTCTTGCCGGACTTCGACACGAACTTGACCTCCATTCCTACCTCGACCGCGACCTCGTCGTCCTTGTCCGCGTCGTCGTCGCCATCGGCATCGTCGTCCGCGTCCGAATCATCGGCATCATTGTCGTCCGCGTCGTCATCCGCGTCCTTGCCCTTTTTCCCTTTTTTTTCTTTGTCGTCGTCGTCTCCATCATCGCCATCCCCGCCGTCGTCCTCGTCCGCGAACTTTCCCGCGTCAATCTCCGACGTGACCTTGTCAATGTATACGAAACTCCCCGAATCCTTGGTCCTGACCGATATAACGAGTTCAGGTTTGGCCTCGTTGAGTATCTCGACTATCTCTTCCAGGTCCTTGCCATTCTCCGGGGCCCCTATGCCGAAGCGCCTCAAATCGCGCGCCAGCCACACCTGGTCGTCCTCCGTCTCCACGGCCTGGTACTTCCTCGCCGTCTCGCCCTTGGCCTCGCCCGCGGTCACCTTGAACGCGAACCCGACCTGGAGTCTGCCGCTGCTCTGCGCCTCGCCGAGCGTGCACTCCGAGAGGACGGCTTTGTACTTGCCGTCCGGCAGTTCGACCCCGAACCCGCCCTCCTCCTCGGCCCTCTGCTTGGCGGTCTTGAACGTCTTCTCGAACTTCTGGAGCTTCTTCGCAAAACTGCCCATGGTGTTCCTCCTCTTCCTTGTGAAACTATGCCTCCCTACCTCAGCACCAACTTTTTTCCGGAACCCTTTCCGGAATCAACTTGCACCGAGTTGTTGAAGGCGTTAATAAAATTTCTATACCCTTCTTGTGGCGAGCGCCCCATTGGTATCGACTCAATCGGTTCCCCATTCGGGTACTTGAACCTGCCGTCAACCCTGTGTCCCGCGTCAACCTCACTGCTCCCACCTATGATGAGCGTCCTCCTCTTCCCGTCATAGTCGTAGTTCACCCAGATGTCTATTATCCCCTCTAAGGTGTCTCTCGCCTGGCCCGGCATGGACGATACTACTTTGCTAAATGTCTCGGACGAACGCGTTTTGAATTCCTCGTCCTTTGAGTGCGAAATAAATATGGCACCCTTCCCAGAATGAAGGAGCTTCCGTATAACCCCCGTGAACTCCTTCCTCACTGCATTCCACCCTTTACCGTACGTCTCGTCTGATGGATGGTCTATCGCCAACCTCTCGCACGTGAAAGTCATGCAGTACTCGTAAGCGAAGTCTGCCGTGTCTATCACCACGAGTCGCGTCGCCTTGTCCTTGATGGCCAGGTCGATGTACCCCTCGAACTCTGCCCATGTCTGCACGGCGACCTGTCGGATACTAAGGGCCTTACCACCTGGCTCACACATGAGGAACAACGCTCCCGGAAACTGCGCCGCAAGAGTAGTTTTCCCTATTTTCTTCTTACCATATAGCAAGATGGAATAGTCCTTTATGTCGTCCGACGGCACGGACTTTTCCTGGGGAAGAGACAGTTTAAACTCCTCGCTCCTCGCCTTCACAACACCCACCCTTCCCTTCATGTTCCGTCTTAAAAGTTTTACAGCCATATTGTTCACCTCCTCAATAGTCCGACAATTCCTTGAATACCACGTTTCTTTTCACCAGATTGCTGTAGTCCCCTCTCGCGCACGCTCCTATGTACTCGCACCTGCCATATTTTCCTATACAGTTGGTCGGATTCCTATAATGCGGAATGTCCCCGCAATGCCAATTGTAGAAATCCTGGAGTAGACCGGTAAAATCCTTTTCGAACGCGTCCATGTCGGCCTTGGTATTGGCTACCTCGAGCCGGATGAAATAGAACTCTGGACGGTCGTCCATGTCCTGCGCCACGCGTTTCGCAAATTTTGGGATTGGTTCGTTAACCTTTATCTTGAGGGATGTTTTGCGGATGATGTTATAGAGGACGCCTGCGGGGATTTTATGGAGTTTTAACCTTTCAGCCCACAGGTATATCCTCACCTGCAGGTCGAGGGACAATGTGTCTATTAAGTCTCCCTCGTTAACCATTGACTTCGTCTTCGTCTCGAATATCCACGGCTCAGGGCCGCGGACGAACCTCCCGTCCTTCTTGCCCCTTACCTTTATAGAAACAAGGTGGTCTACCTCGGCCTTTGCCTCGAACTGTTCCTCAAGGCCCTTCCAGTTCATCTTTTTGAAGTCTTTGCCCCAGAAGTCGAAGTACCTCGGCAGGGTCTTTTCCAGGAGCGCAAGAGAAATTTCGAGCTGGAGAAGCGTGCGCACATCTGATTTTGGATTCTCTTTCAGCCATTCCACTTGCGTCCGTTTTGAATATTCCCTTGACTGCTGTTCCGTCGGTGGGTCCTTTAGTTTACCACTCATCAAATCGGTATAGGCGTATTCAAGCATGCCATGCCCAAGTGAACCGTATGTGAACGCGTCCGACGTGTACCGTGAGTTCCACCCCTTCAGGTACAACCTGGCCTTCTCCCTGCAGGCGAGGAACATCGCGAGGAGACTCTGCGTAACGCCGTCCTTGCCTATGTCGTAAAATGCTTTTTTCTTCCGTATCACCATCATCTTCCTCCCGAATTTTTCAACTTCCACTCCGCGTAGTAGTGCTGGACTATATACTCCGACGTCTCCCGCCTGTCCTGGAGGAAAACAAAGTCCACCCCATACTTCACCTTCAGCGTGAACAGGGTCTTGACGATGCTCAGCCCCTGCGCCTTGCTGTAGCGGACTCCCTCGAGGACCCTCGTCATTCCACCCTCGATGATTATGACTATCCTCCTTTTGGAGGCCTGGGCCCTAATAATCTCCCTTTTGAATCTCGCATACCCTGACGTCAGGCTGCCGAACAAGTCATGCAGGGATTTCCTCTCGAAGAACGTGCTTGACATGTTGCCGTCCATGAACCTGAAACCATAGTCCCCGCAATCGAGATTCCTCACCTTGACACGTATGTCAAGCTTATGGAACGCGAGCGGCTTCTGCTCCCTTGTATCCTGGACGAGAATGTGCTTCCTCATTTAACCCTCTCCGCCTTTACCATCGGCATGCCACTTTGCCCCTTGAGTTTTCCCTGATTGTACATGCACCTGTAGGACGAGATGTTCCTGTGCGTCGGCTTCACGCCAGTGATTGAAAACAATCTGTCCGCTATCTGCTCGTCCTTCAGCGGGTCCTTCTTCAACCCGTCGAATATCCCTATGTAAACAGCCGCCGCGTTGCTCGTCCGATGCTTCGTACTCTCCGGTTCCGGCGTATGCCGTTTCGGTTTTCTTGACTCCTCCTTCACTTGCTCGGCCCTATAGACCTCATTCCTCTTGACCCTCTCGTCGTGGACTTCGCAACGGCGCTTGAGCGTGTCTAAGTAGTACGATGGAATCATGCATGCACAGTTTTTTGGATTCGGGACCTCTTTAACACAGTACCCGAAGAACATGCACCCGTTGTCCTTGAATCTTATTTCCTCTGTCTCTTTTCTTATAATAAATTTTGCCATAGGTCACCTCCGCCTTGCCCACTCTTTAAGCTCGGACTTCAACTAAATTTTAAATATAATTTAGTTTTTTTCTTCCTTATTATATTGTTAATTTTACCACCGTACTACTGGTATTTTGGCGATTCTAAGGACTTCAAGTCCACCATCACTGTTCGTCTCCTTCACATACATGGCTCTCACACCGACCTGGACCAAAAGTCTCGCGCAAGTAATACATGGAAGGTATGAGCAATATACCATCGACCCCTTCAATACCACTCCCCGTTTTGCTGCTTGCGCTATTGCATTCTGTTCTGCATGTATGTTCCTCGTGCATGGATTCCCGCATGTACATTTGTCAACCCCCATATGCCAATCACAGTGCGGGAACTTTGTCGGTGGACCATTCAGACCTGTTACAAGAATCTCATAATCCGTGTTGACGAACACGCACCCGACCTTCCGCTTCGCGCAGTCGGACTTTTCCGCCACGACTTCGCAGATTCTGCATATGTAAGTATGCTTATCCATTTATTTCGTTGCCTCCCAGAGTTCGGAGAGTAACGGACAATCCACCATGAACGCGTCGCAGAAGCAGCGCCACTCGTCCTTGAGCCTCTCGTTATACCGCGAGCTGAGTATGTTCAGCAGGACCTCGTAGTTCAGGTCGACCGCCCTCTCCTGGAGGTAAGACATGGGAAGTATGTCTATTATCTCCCTCCACACGCCTTCGTCCTTCGTCCTCTGGTACTCGACTACCCGGAGGTTTATTTCTTCCAAGGTATTTTGGAATACCGGACCCCATGTCTTGACGTGGAAATCCTCCTTTGTCAGGAGCCTACTCCCCATCTTGTGCATCCTGCTCCTCGAGTTGGCGACCGTTCCGACCTTGTAAGTGTCATACTGAATCCACCAGCCAATCGGCGCGTTGATGAGCGCCTGGACGTGCACCATCCGGAGCGCCTTCCTATGGTCCCTTCCCGCCTTCGTGAGCGCGAGTAAGAGGACCTTGTCTTTTTCTCCAGGGGAGTCCGGGGTAGAGTCGCTCAGGTGTTCCGAGTTTTTCGGCAACCTCATGCCTATCATGGCATGCAGCCAACCCATCGTTTTTATTGAGTGCACCCTCATCATAATTTTTTATTGGCCTCCTCATCCCTAAGTTCAAAGTACTTTAAAAAAAGCAAATCGCATATGGCGTGGTCGAGGTGGCTCTGTCCGGATTCCTTGTCAAACTTTTCCCCGGATTGGTGCGCCTCTATGTGCCTCTCGAGCGCGTCCATATACCGGATTTTAGGATTATTAAGCTTCTGCCAATTAAATTCCCCGTACAGCGCCTTGCCGAACATCAGTACCCTGACGGTGCCTTTCAGCAACCGCCTGGGTAATAGATGCCACTCGAGTTTTCCTTTGTCGTTCTTCCTGCCGGTCACTTTTTTCTTGCCTCGTACCGGTAGACCTCTTCTTTCCCCTTCTTGCTGACAATGACCTTGAACGGCTTTTCCTTCCTGTCGAGATACGCCTGGTTGACGTACATCTTTGCCGAATTCTCCGCGTACCCCACCTTCGAGATTATTTCGGCGAGCGTAAACGATTCCTTCCCTGACAGCAATTTAATGAGAATGCTTTCCTTTGATACCGGTTTTTCCGCAGGTTTTTCCGCGGCCTTTTTCGCAGACCCTGCGACGGTCTTCTTTTCCTTTGCCTGTCCCGCCTTTATCGTCAATTTTTTTCCCACCATAATCCGGTTCCTCCTTTTGCCTTCTGTGGTTCTCTGCTACCTTCGCCCTGTGGTACGTGTACACGTCTTGCGCGTCCATCCCCCAAAGCATCATCATATTCAGGAGAAAGCACAGGAGGTCGATGAACTCGTACTTCAACTCTGTCACATCCACCTCCTGACACTTTTTCCAGTGCTTGAAGTTAACATGGCCAAGGACCTCGGACAGCTCGTCGAGCATATAAAGAACGTGCTCGCGAGTCCATTTTTCCCGTTCCTTCAACGTGAGCCGCCCGAACGTTATGAACTTGCCGGAAAATTCCGCCTGTCTGGACATGATACTTTCCAGCATATCACTATCCAAGCATATTCTGCGAAGCCATTTCGCGGCCATCTTGGACCTCAATTCCTCAACCTTGGCCATGCTCTTCTTGTCGCTCATGGGATTATTTCATCCCTTTGAGGCGCCCGTGCTTCGCGGCCGACTTGTACCAGAAATACTGGGCCTTGTTGAACTTGGATTTCGGGTTTATGGCCTTGACCTGCTTCTGCAGTTTTTCAAACGGATAATTCTTATCCGCTTTAAAACTTACCCGAATCAGCGTGGCCACATTGTTCTTCGCCGTCTTCTCGACCTTTTTCGCTCCCTTTTTCAGCACCATCTTTTTCATACGCCCTCCTTTTTAGAGCTCTCCAATACGACGAGCGGAAACTCCTGTCTCCACCCGCAACCCTTGTTGACGCAATACATGACCCTCTTCTTCTCCACCAGCATGGACGTCCCTATCTTCTTACCGCCGTACAGTTTTATGACGGCCGACGGCTCCTTGCACCTCAGGCACCAGTAGAAAGCCTTGCCCATCACCTTCCCCCTGACTTGATGAACTTGTTGAGCACCCGCACCTCGGTCTCCGTCAGGACCAACACATCAAGGGGCCTGTCACTCGTTTTCCATATTCTGGAAGCGAACGACTTGCGGCATTGGCCGCAAAGCCGAACATCATGCCCGAGTGACACCTTTTCCCCGCTTATGGATATGGATACTTTTTTCATTTAAACTTAACCCTATACAAATATTTCCTTACCTTGTCCAAGTCATGCGCCATGAGGAAGAACACCTTGTTCCACCACAACGGATAAACTTTGTATTCACTGTTGCGCACCGCCCTCATCCTCGCCACCCATCTCGCCCTGTTCATCGTCTCTCGCCTTTTCCCTTTCCTGCTGAAACGCAAGTCTTACTATTTCCTTTCTTCTCGCGCACAGGTTGTCGAACCTTTCCTGGAAGTAACGCAGGGCCAGCCGGTCGAGTCCTGCCTGGGTCTTTTGCCACGAAACCATTTTCCCTCCTTTTCCACCAGAGCCACGCCTCCGCGAGCTTCTCCGGCGACCTCAGAATTTCTATCGTCTTGGCTATCTGGAATATGTACTGGCTCTCCTTCTGAACCACATAGCTAATGAGTATGTCGTCGGGAATAGCGACCACGAGGTCCCATGCCGATACCGCATATGCCACTACGTTCGCCCTTTGCGCTGGACTCGGGTCTATGTGCGACACCTTTTCGCCCCTGAACCTATACCACCAATGCGTCCCCTCCTGCGGGAACCCCGCCGCCCTGAGGGCCTTCGCCGTCTCCTCCCTCACCCTGAACTCACTTGCCATCTTCGCCCTCCTTGAACTTGAAAAGCTTAAGCACGCTGTAAACATCAAACCCCTCTTTCAGGTCCAGCATGATTTTGTGGATGAGTATGCATTTAATCAGCCTCGGCAAGCTGTCGGCAGGCACAATGGTCCTGAAGAACCTCCATACCACCGCGTCCGCACCCTCGAGCCTCATCTCAAGCTTCAGCAGTTCGGCCGCCGGCTTCTCCCCACTTTCCATCAACCTGATGTCCTCGGCCATTCTCTCTATCGCATCCATGGGCGCCCACCTCCTTTTTTTATGAACACGGTCTCCGGTTCAGACGGATTCGTCAGCGGGGTTGTCCCGCTTGCCTCATACGCCACCCCTCCTATGAAAATGGATGGTCTCCACCGGCGCGGGATTCGAACCCGCAACCTCGGGGCATCCCCGCGCTCCACCTTTTGAGCTACCCGGTCGGAGACCACCGCATCTATGCGAAAGAGCCTCAACTGTACATTCCAGGAAAGTCCACTGACTCAAGTTCGTCGGCCGCGGCTTCTAACTCGTCCGCTACCGTCTCGATGTCGTCAATTTCACTTATTTCTTTTCCAGAAATATCTATCCCATCCAACACGTCGCACGCCTCACTGACCCTCTGACCCTTGTCCGTATTCTCGAGGTTGGTGCCGGACATATTGTCCCGCCATGACTCCATCTCAGACTTCAGGTCCTCAAACTCGCCCTCGTCCAAATCTTCGAGCGCGATTTGCGCTTCTTTCACCTTCAGCATTTCCCGCACTTCATCGTCTTCCATGTCGGGATGCGCCTTCTTGTCCGCCTTAGTTGCCGTATATTCGCTGATGCCCTTGTCCGCCACGTCCCTCAACGACTGAGCGACATCCCGCCACTTGTCCGCCGTCTCGCTTGCTCTCTTCGCCCTCGACCTGTATTTTCCCATGACTGTCCTCCTATAAACAAAGAAAGCTTGCAGCGGAAGCGAAACCACGACAGCCGCAAAGCGTCGTAGTTCCAGTGGGCACCCAAACTCTTTCGAGGTCGGCCTCCGACTGCAAGCTATTATTTTCCATTATAGTTTCCATCGCCCACTCCGTTCCCTGAAGCAAAGATTCGACTAACTTTTAATGCCATAAAACAGACTTCAATATACTACCGCGATTCTGCTATTTGTAAACAACTATTCCTCCCTCTCCGCCTGGCCAGCAATATATAGGTATTATATATATGTTATTTAGGCCGCACCGCGCCCGGCGTCATTCCCACCGCCTCCCTTATGGCCTCCCGCCTGAACTGCACCTCATCCGCCAACGGCATGACCTTTGCAATATCCGCGACGGTATTGGCAAGGCGAAGTAGATAACTATGCCTATGAGAATACTCGAGCATTTCGTTTACAAGGAATTCGATGGCTTGGCGACTTTTCCGCAAATACGCTCGTCCGTACTCCATTGCTACGGGAGTATAGCCCTTCATGATAATGATAGGAGCTAGCAATACTTTTTCTGAGTGTGGCACGGCGAGGATTGCCTCGATTTCTTTCTCCAGAAAATTTAAATACCGAAGCTTTTCCACGAGTACTTCGTTAGACTGCTTCATTTCTTAACCTCCTGTTTCCGAAGTATGTTAAGAATGGTCTTCATATCTTCGGCATTAAATTTTCCGTTAATCTTTTTGATATAATAATTTCCCGCATCCCCTTTAATAAACTGAATGCTCGAAGCTTGCCACGCGTCTGACTGCTTGTACTCATAGCACGCTTCCGAATTACATCCGCCTCTGCCGGTTGAATACCCGTGAGAACCTGCCTTGATGTCCTTGCCGAATACTGCCTGAGCATTTTCCAATCCGGTTTTCTTCGATGCGGCATAGTTAATATCGGCATCGATTTTATTTTTTGCTTCCAGAATAAGTTCTGCTACGAGTTCTGAAATCTTGGTAGTCTTGGTCGTCTTGCGCTTGTGGTCATAGTCCCTCTCAATACGGAACCATGAATCCCTTTTTGTAACGGTCACCTTTATAGTCTGACCTTTGTAATCCTCGGTCTTGAACATATGCAACCAGCTACGGTCATAAGATTTTTCTGAAAGATATTTTTCCTTCGTCATGGATAAGGTGAGATTAAAGGACTTGGATAAAGTTTCCCACCACGTGAATATGGCGAGGTCTTTCGCGTCCTGCTCAGCTTTAGCTTTTATTTTTAATTCAGTCTGTAACCGCGTGAACTCATTGAATATTTCCGTGGCATCTAATTCAATGCCGAGATTGTTCAGCATGGTCGAGGACATTCCCTCTACATCTAACTTGAGGACATCCTTTCCATTTTCATACCGAACTACTATGCATGCTTTGTAATCTTTTCCATTGATAGATACGGTTACATCCGCATACGAAGTATTATTCGATTTTAAAACTACCGGCGAAGTACGTTTGACTATAATGGTATTCATTTGGAACCTCCTTATATATTATATAGATACTTTTCCTATATACATGCGACCCACCATTTTCTGGAAAGAGACTTACCTTAAATATAATCCACTCGGCCTTGATGCGCTTATTCCACGATTCAATCCGATTGTCTGCCCTGCCTGTCTACCCGCCACATGACCGTCTTGCGTAATTGAATTACCACGACTTCTGCTTGACCTAAGATGCGGATAAAAATCCGGCATCCTTTTTGCAATTGCGTCTTTTTTTATTACCATCAAACCCGTCCCAACTATCACAGGTTTCGTAAGTCTCTTTTCAATTTCCACTGCCGCACCGAGTATAAAAGAATTTGTGAATATATATCTCGATGCTTTTAAGTCCGGCCGTTTTCCGATTTCTTCATTCGCAAGCCTCAACAACGCGACCCGAAGGAAATCGAAAAAGTATACACAACTTAATACATCTGTCTCATACCCTACAAAAATATATTTCCTTTTTAAAATCCTTCTACCCGTCCCAGATATAACAGGCACCTTCGATAAAATATTTTTACATTCAAAAGCTCTCGCTAAGCTTGCTGCCAAATTTTTCAAATAAATATCGTGGTCATGGGACATTTCTGGAAAAGATTCTTCCTTTGATATTCCATCCTCGATATCTTTGACCTGAACATCTTGAAGAGTAAGGTTGTGTTCTTCAAGGATTTTCCGCACCATTGATGCCGCCGCCTCGATTTCTCCCTCACTCGCATTATTTTCTTTTGTAAATGCTAAAAGCTTCTTAATCTTTTCCATCGCCAATTTTGCTTTGTCCGTCATAAAATCCTCCTTGCTATGCCCACTCATTATATAGGTAAGGAAACCCCCTTCAAATCTCGCGGCCATTCCGTATCTTGCAAAGTGTAATCCTCTGAGGCTTGAACATTTCCACCTTGAAGGTGTCCAATAAATTCCACTCGCTCACCGTCACCACATCCTTGATGCAGGCGGTCAAGTCGCCGTAGTAATGGCCCTGACCGATTTTCTCGTTTTCCCAACGCCATTCCCTTTCCTTGCCGAACATCGCCAAGTTGCCAAATTCTTCATGTAAACTTTTTACCATCTGTTCCACCCATTCCAGCACCACGCACCAGTCCTCGTTGAAGCCAGACTCCTTACTGCCTATCGTCGCCTTCAGGTACTGATTGGTCGTTGCATAAAACACCACCTGCACGCCGTTGACGATGAATTCCCTTTCCCCGCGGTTCAACGCCACGACTATCTTACCATAGCACGGAAACCTTTTATATGTTCTCATAAGACCTCCTGTTTTTTCGCGCCCACTCGACGACACATAGATAAACAACCCCCTTAATCATTTCCTAAAAAAACGCTAACGTCTTTCAAATCCATTTCGACCTTTGCTAAGTCTTCAAAATACATAGAAGTCGCCTTGTTAGCAAACTGCTCCGACTTCTTAACTATCTTTGCGCACAATCTTTTAATCGCCTTGACTTTTTCTTCATATTGATTTTTCATACATCCCCCTTTTTTAGGTTGGCTCATCAGAACCGGCTGCCCACTTCCCCGGTTGATGGATTGTCTCATTCACTTCCTTCTATATAGGTAAGGGACTGAGACAAACCATTTCGCCTTTTCGTCCGGACTTTTCACCCGCCAGCTATCACGCTGCCGTTGCCTTGGGTACTTCGTCCTGCATGCACCGTGCCCGTTCAAACGTTTGCGACCACGATGACTCGGCCATTCTTTTCCAGGATTTCCTGGAAGAGAGACCTAAGGGTTTTCAATGGGACCCTTTTTTTTCTTGTCAACCCACAAATTTTTCGGTCTGCTTACGCGCTGGTTTCGTCTCGGGACTTTGCGGCCGTTTTGTTCGGCCTTCCTTGTCCGGGTCATCTATTCCCGCGCTTTTCGCTTCGCCGTTTTATTTTTCAAGGAGCTTTCTTCCTTCCCTCTATATATATTATAGCATATATTCCCGCGTTCGGGAGCCCCCCCCGGAGCGAAAATATCCCAATGCAGGCATGGCCTTTTAAAATATTTTGCTATAATCCCCGCAATTCTTCCCGAAAAGGCCCTTATTGTATATATATAATCGCGCATACCTATATTATGCTTTCTGGCCCGTTTCCTGGAAAAGAGACTACCTCATTCCCATCAGCACGCCCGCGTTGAGCAGCGCACCCCCGAGGAAGTACACGACCATCGGCCACCTCTTGTCAACGGCCGCTATCCCGGCCAGCAACACCATCGCGACTATGAACAGCATGAAGCATGGTTTAGTCATACGCCTATCCTCCCCTTTTCAGCACAAACCTGGTTTTCCTGGAAGAAGACAGTCTTTCCGCCTTCCTCCTCCTGTAGTACGCCCTCGCGTATTCTGGGTGGTTCCATTTCCACAACTGCGACGCCTCATTCGCCTCCTTCCTGTGCGCCTTCCTCCACCTCCCCGCGCGCTCGTTCTTCCTCAGCCTCCTCAGCTCCGCCCTGACGGCCATCGCCCTGCCGTTTCTGGCCGCCGAGTCGACCATCCTGTCCTCCCGATACTCTTTCATTATCTCCTCGTAGCGCGCGACCACGTCTCTCAGGCTTTTTGCGGCCTTGGTTTCTCTAACGCCCTGCGGCGCCCCCGCCGCCACCCTTACGCCGGCCTCGGCCAGTTTCCTCCTCCTGTTCGCGTCAAAATCAAACCTGTCCATGTCCAGCTTCAATCTCTGAAAGACATCCATAATCCCACCTCCTTTTTATACAAAACCTATCAATACACTGCCGCGCAAAACATGCCATTTTTGGCCGTTAGACAGTGGCTCTATGAGCATATTACAGCCATAATATTTTAGCGCAAATTCGCAAAAAGTAAACATTTTTTTATGGCTGTAATACTATGACAGAGCCACTAACTAAGCGTTTAAAAAAACCCCTAATTTAAACCTATCTGATTCAAAAAAAGCATTGCTGGCATAGGATATATCAATGTTTCCAACGGCCGAAACGATTGTTTCGAAATTCGCGCCCCTATATATATGAATGCCTTTTTTTTAATACAATGATAATAACTAATTTATATTTTATTTTTTAATTAAAAATAAACATAAAAAGAGATAAAAAGACAAAAAGACAAAGGCAAGACATATATATAGGGGCGCATTTCGCGAAACAATCGCGGAATATCCGGGAATCAAGGCCGCTGTCACGGCAAGAGGCCAAAGCAGTATCATCTCCAGGATAGGCCAGAATTTTGCCTTCTTTCGCGTCTCCTTTTCCTTCCTTTGCGCGCGGAATCCGCAAAAAAGCAATCCGCCGGATGCCTCAGTGGTCGACGTAGAAACGGGCCGTGCGCGCGAATCGGGAATATGTAAAAATTAGGGGAACTAGTCGCCATTTTTTAAATATAGATTTTGTTTTCAGATTTTATCAATATGCGTGAAGAAGATATTCGGGAATTTCAAAAGGCCGTTGCATTATCTTTTCCAGGAATTGGAATTTGTTTTTCAAGCGGAAAAATGCGGGGAATCTTGGCGTGAAAAATAGTTAAAATAAACGTTCGAAGATTTTTAATTTGCTACTATAATGAAAATATAAGATATATAAGACTTATTTACCTATATAAATGCTGCAAGGAGATGAGAGTGAAATCAGACCCGAAGAAAAAATCAAAAACGATATATCTTAAAAGACCCCCGAAACCGCCACACCCAATTCGAACCGATGTAGACCCAAAACCGATACCGATTTCCCAACAAACAATTGATGAAGTTAAAAAAGCTATGGATGGTTCTTCCATAAAGCATTTTAATTTTTGCCTTGAATATGTGAAAGACTTTAACGGGACACAGGCGGCTTTGAGGGCAAAATTAAGTGATAAACCAGATATTGCGCGGGACATGGCCAAGGAGTTTTTGCAGGATTCCTGCATTACACGGGAAGTCAGGCGGATGGTTTACGAGCGCGTCGAGCGTTCCAAGATAACGGCCGACTCCATTCTGGCCGAAATGTATGCGCTGGCCAAGGCGGACCCCGACGAGCTCCTCGACGGGGACGGGTGCCTCAGGCCGATGAAGGAAATTCCCGAGTCCCTCCGCCGTTGCATATCCAGTGTGGAGGTGCAGGAGTTGTGGGAAGGGACGGGGAAGAACAGGGTGCGCGTGGGTACGCTGAAGCGGGTCAGGATGTGGGATAAGGGTCGGTCGCTCGAGGGGCTGGCGAAGCACCTGGACCTGATAAAGGATATGTTGCCGCCCGGCGGGAGCGGGGAAAATGCCGCGCCGGTAGTCCAATTCCTTCCGGTCGAGCCGGAGGAGGAGGGCGCGGATGGTCATTGAGTACCCTGCGAGGGCGAGGGACGTGCTGAGCTCAAGGGCCAGGTACAAGGTGCTGAGGGGAGGGCGCGGCTCGGCCAAGAGCTGGACATTCGCGCGCTATACGCTCGGCCGCACGGCTTATGCCAGGAAGAGGGTGCTCTGCGTAAGGGAGATACAGAACTCCATAGCTGACTCGGTGCACAGGCTGTTGAGGGACCAGATAGAGAGGAGACCGCCGCACGGGCTGGGTTTGGGAAACCTGTTCAAGATAACTGACAACTCGATAAAGGGCAGGTACGGGTCGGAGTTCATGTTCAAGGGGCTCAGGACCAACGTCGACCAGATAAAGTCGATGGAGGGGATAGATATATGCTGGGGCTCAGAGATGCAGACGGCCAGCAAGCACTCGATAGGGATACTTACCCCGACGATAAGGAATAAGGATTCGGAGATACTCTTTGATTACAATCCGGAGAACGAGGACGACGCGGTGCACCAACTGTATACATTGAATCAGCCGTCCGACTGCGTGAATCAGGAAATGAATTTTTATGACAACCCGTGGTTCCCGGACGTGCTGCGCAGGGAAATGGAGCATTGCAAGAAGACGGACTTCGAACAGTACGAGTGGGTGTGGCTGGGCAAGCTGAAGAAGTACGCGCATGCGTTGATATTCAGGGGCAAGTACAGGGTCGAGGCGTTCGAGACGCCCGCGGACGCAATACTCAGGTTCGGGGCGGATTGGGGGTTCAGCGGCAATCCGACGTGTCTGGTGAGGATGTTCGTGGTCGGGAATACGTTGTACATTGACAGGGAGTTCTACGACTTCCATGTCGAGCTCAACGACCTGCCTTTCAGGTTTGACGAGGTGCCGAGGAGCAGGCGCCACCTGATATACGGTGACTGCTCGCGGCCGGAGACGATAAGCCTGATGCAGTCGGCCGGGTTCGTGATAGAGGGCGCGAAGAAGTGGGCGGGGAGTGTCGAGGACGGGATATCGTTTCTGCGCTCATTCGACGCGATAGTGATACACCCCAGGTGCAAGGGTGTCAGGCACGACTTCGAGAACTACAGGTACAAGGTGGACCCGCGGACGAAAAAGCCGATGTCCACGCCGGAGAAGAGGAACGACCACGCGCCGGACGCGGTGAGGTATGGGTTGCATGAACTTATTTATACTCCAGAGGTGCAGGCCGAGGAGACAGTCACGGAGAGGGACGTCGGCATCAGGAGGGTCAAGATAGGACAGGACGACGGCAGGCAGGCATCGCCGGCCGAGGACAGGGAAGAATCGCAGGAAGCGGACGTGGGCGAAGAGGGCGTGAAAATAGGAGACTATTGATATGAGGATATTCGGGGTTGATATAATCGCTTCAAAGGAAATCACGCGGCTGCGCGAGGAAAACTCAGTCTATGCGCGGACGCTCGAGGACATAGGATGGAATAACTTGTCCCTTGATACGAGTCAGAAAGACATCTTCCCCCAGGGGTTCAAGAAGGTCCTGAGCGAGTGCAAGAAGTTCTTTTACCTCAACCCGCTCGCGGGCCATTGGGTCCATCTTACGACCGACTTCGTTTTTGGCGAGGGCATATCCGCGCCGAAGTGCGAGAACGAGCTGGTTCAGGCGGAGATAGACTCCTTTTGGAACGACCCCGACAATGCGATGGCCCTTACGTCTTATTCTTCCCAGAAATTCCTTTCCGATAAACTGCAGTATGAAGGCAACCTGTTCTTCGTCCTATTCACGGATACCGTGGGCAACGTGCGCGTCCGCGTGCTGAATGCGGCCGAGGTCGGCGACATCATAAACGATGACGAAGACCGGATGCGCGTGAACTTCTACAAAGTCGCGAACGTGAAAAGGAAATACAACTTCGCTTCGGACGGGTTCGACGTAGGCAATGTCGAGTTCATATATTACCCGGACGTTTCAAACATCAACCTAGGAGATTTCGGGGTTCCGGCCTCCAAGCTCGTTGACGCATCAATCCTGCACATCAAAGTGAACTGCGACATCAACGACAAGTTCGGGGTGCCGGAACTCTATCGTGGTATAGACTGGATAAGGGCGCATAAAAATATGGCTGAAGATATGGCCACACTGGTCAAGTCGCTCAGCACACTGGCCTGGAAAAAGAAGATAAAAGGGACCCCCGCGCAGGTCGCGACGCTGAGGGCGGCTGCGCACTCGAAGGCGGACTTTTCCAACCGCAATCCCTCGGCTGGTTCGACTCAATACGAGAACGAAGGGGTCGACACCACGCCGATAAACACGCCGACGGGCGGGGTCGTGATAGGGGAGAAGGGAATGCGCCAGCTGAAGCTCATGGTCTGCGCGGCGTCCGGGATATTCGAGCACTACTTCGGCGACCCGTCGACCGGCAACCTCGCAACGGCGTATTCTATGGAACTGCCCATGGTCAAGAAGTTCTCGTCGTACCAGCAACTCCACCAGGGGATATACAAGTCTATCCTGATGCATCAGATAAACAAGAAAATCGAACTAGGTATTCTGCCCCTGGGTAGCGTTGAATACGACGCCAAGACACGGCGTAATAAAGTCGTATACAACGAACCTATTATAATAGATGCGGACTTTCCCCCCATTGTAGATAAAGACCCCAAGGTTACCGCCGAAGCTTTGAAGATAGGCAAGGACGCTCGACTCATCGGTAACGAGAGCGCGGCGCGAGTATTCCTTTCGGCCCTCAAGATAAACAACATCGACCAGGAAATTAAGGATATAGATTTCACGCCACCTACGGTAGTTCCCTTTGGCCAGCCTCAGTCGACTCCGGTAGAGAAAATAAAACCTGAAGTACCTATTAAAGAAGCCGTGAGCAAACCGGACGTCAAGGCGGCGGCCCGTCTGGCTAAAAAGAATAACTATCTCCTTTCCAGAATGGAAGCGTACCGAAAGGCCCTGAGCCATAACTTCGGTCTGTTGAAAAGCACGGTCAAGCGCGGCGCGAAAATAGCAGGCGAAAGCGGGCGTATGGTTGGTGACATTCCGAACCTTGTCGAGGCCCTTGTGACCTTTAAGGAGAATATGCTGACGGCGGCAGAGGAGCATTTCCCTATCGCCGTGGACATCGGAGCGAAGTTCACGCAATCGCACCTCAAGAATGCGATGCTCAAGGAAGCGAAAAAGTCTACGAACCTGAACGGTCTCCTTTCCCAGAAACTGGACTGGAATCGGAAGTACGTGACCTCGAGTTTGGTGCCAGACCTGAAAGAGTCTATCGATAAGGCGTTGAAATCTTCTTACATAACGGAAAAAGAATTCGCAAAAGCGATTGATGAATCGATGAATGCATTTGATGGACGTGTCGAGCAGTATGTCGGCGCGTTCTGGAATGTGGAAGAGGCGGCGGTGAAGGAAGCGGGCGCGGGAACGGGGTTGATGGTCAACTTCGTGGGCGCGGACGACGACTCGACATGCGAGGGGTGTAACGAGGCGATGGCCGGTAACCCGTATCCTATAGAAGATGCCCCACAACCCGGCGACCATGAATGTCACGGGAATTGTCGTCACGCACTACAAATATTGGAGGAGGCAGTCGCATGATGAAAAGAAAAGGCATAGGTTTTGTTGAGGGTATTATTACTTTTGCGATTTTGGTTTTAATTTGCGCGGCTCTGCTGTCCAGCGCGAAGGCGGCTGACATTGCCGATATTGCGACGCATCATTTCGACGCGGCGGTCGCGATTGGAGACGTTGACACTGGCACTGCGGTGGGAGTAGATACAAACGGGAATTTGAAAGTAATCGACGCTAACTCCGCCAACGGTATCACTTGTACGTTTGTGCGCAAGGAGAGTAGTGGGAATGTGACCAACGGCACATATAACTACTTGGCCAATTTCACGGCCAAGACCCAACTCAAGCAGGTCGCGATTAGGTTTACCAATGCAAGTACCGAAACCGTGACCATGAGTTTCGATTCCAAAACAGGTCCGACCTACGACACCATGCTGTTCAACGAAACGCTCGCTAATGAGAGCAACGTATGGTACGACCCTACGAATGTGGTACTGGAAGCGGGCGACCAGATAGCGGTGAATATGACCGGTACGGAA